>Ga0209148_1000569_pt1 | contig 34445 bp, 30 predicted proteins | sample AraplaCol_mMF_r2_2_FD_184288 | JGI IMG/M metagenome (GOLD analysis project Ga0209148, IMG submission 184288) | Arabidopsis root microbial communities from North Carolina, USA - plate scrape CL_Col_mMF_r2 (SPAdes) (version 2) | ecosystem: Host-associated > Plants > Roots > Endosphere | place... | reverse complement strand
GAACCGCGCTCGATCGCATGCGCGGCATAGTTGCGGCCGATGCAATAGATGCGGCGGACCTGGAACACGCTCGTCTCGCCCACGATCGGGATCGCGACCATCGGCACCGGAAACATCGGCTTGGGTGCCGCCTGCGCCGCGGCCGGCGCGGTGTCGGAGATAGTAGCTGCGGTGACGGCTGCGGCGGTCACGAGCAAATCCCGGCGCGTGGTCCCTTTCATGTTTTGTGCTCCCTGGGCTTCGTTGGGCCGCGTTCATGCGCGCCGCTTCGGCTCTTAGTCGATATTCAGTATGCCAGCAACGCCGGGCGAACGCGGCATCGTCTTATTGATGAGGCAAGACCACCGGTGACCCGGCCAAGCCGGTCCGCGCAAATATGCTAGCATGGAACTTGCATAAATTCTGGGCGACATGGACGCCGCATGAACCTCATCAGTCTCGACATCCGCATGCTCCGGTCGCTGATCTCGGTGGTCGAGACCGGCAGCATCACCGAGACCGCGCGACGGCTGGGCCGCACCCAGCCGGCGATCACGCTGCAATTGCAGCGGCTGGAGGAGCTGACCGGCAAGCAGCTGTTCGAGCATGGCGGCCGCAGGCTGACGCTGACCGACGACGGCACGACCGTGCTCACCTACGCCAAGTCCATCCTCAGGTTGCATGACGAGCTGATCTCGCAGCTGGCCTCGCAGGAGATCGAGGGCCAGGTCGTGCTCGGCACGCCCGACCTTTATGCGGCGTTCATGCTGCCGCAGATCCTCAGCGTATTCCGAAAATCCTTCCCGCGCGTGCAGGTCGAGCTCAACTGCGCGTTGTCGACGCCCCTTGTTGGCCTGGTCAAGCGCGGCGATGTCGACATCGCGCTCGTCACCCGCATGAACGACTTTACGGGCGGCCAGGTGGTGCGGCGCGAGCAACTGGTGTGGATGACCGGCGAGCAATCCGCAGCGCATCAGGAGCGCCCGATCCCGCTCGCGCTCTTGCCGCCCGGCAACATCTATCGCGACTATGCGATCGACACGCTGGAGCGAGCGAATCTGCGCTGGCGCATCGCCTGCGTCAGCGAGAGCGTCGGCGGCCTGCAAGCCGCGGCGTTTGCGGGCATGGCCGTCACCGTTCTTGGCCGCAGCGCCTTGGTGCCGGCGATGCGCGAGATCGGACCGAACGAAGGCCTGCCGCCGCTGCCGAAGATCGAGCTGCTGCTCTACAAGTCCAGCGGCGCCACATCGAAGGCGGCGACCGCGCTGCACGACTATCTCGCGCATTATCTGCGCCTCGACGAAGAGCTCAGCGGCCGCGGCGTGCCGATCGAGCTGGGTTAGGCCCGCAAGAGCTCGAAAACAACCCCATGCACAGTAGAACGGCCCCTGTCTGCAAAGGGATTTTCGCGCGTCAATCTGCAAAACGCTGTCGCGCTCGATTCTGGAGCGTTCGTTCGAGATTTGACACGTCGGGCAAAACACCGGCATGATTGCATCATGGGCGTTGCACTGCATCACCCACTCCTCCAATTCAAATCGGCAATGAAACGACGCGAATTCACAATTCTGGTTGGCGGGGCATTGGCGTGGCCATGGGCAGCTCGCGCGCAGCAGACGAAGCGAATCGCCCGCATCGGGCTCTTCCTCCCCCCAGCGCGAAATCTGGAGGTCGACGTGTTTCTCGCTGCGCTTCGCGATCTCGGTTGGGTTGAGGGCGAAAACATTCATGTCGAATATCGCGACGCCGGCGGCGACGATAGCCGGCTACCGGCGCTGGCGACTGAATTGGTCGCCCTCAATGTCGACGTTCTCGTGACAGCCACATTTCCCGGAGTTCTTGCCGCGCACCACGCGACGACAAAGATTCCGACCGTGATGATCGTGGGCCCGGATCTCGTGACCATAGGCCTTGCAGCAAGCATGGCCCATCCCGGCGGCAACATCACGGGACAAACCTTTTTCCTTTCAGAGCTGGCTGCCAAGCGATTGGAAATTCTTGCAAGCCTGGCTCCCTCGATGGCCCGCGCAGGGGTGCTCATGCAACGGGGCAACCCTCTGAACAACACCACGATGAGCGCCATGACGACCGCAGCGGAAGCGCTGAAGGTGGAGCTGCGACCGATCGAGGTTGACGTCCCGGGCGACCTCGAAAACGCGCTGTCAGCCGTCGGCCCGACCGCGATGGACGGCCTCGTCATCACGGACGCCAATGCGTTTGTCACCAATTCGTCGTTAGTCGCCGCGGCTCTCGATAAGTGCCGCGTGCCATCGATTGCCGCGCCCATTGTCGCTTCCCGCGGGGCCGCCCTGGTAGGTTACGGGATGGACTTCACGGCAATGTTTCGCCGCGCGACTGTTTTCGTCGACAAGATATTGAAGGGTGCGGACCCAGCCGACATGCCGATCGAGCAGCCGACACAGTTCAAGACAGTCGTCAACCTGAAGATCGCCAAGGCGCTCGGCATCGAGATAGCGCAGTCGTTACTGGTCCGCGCGGACGAGGTGATCGAATAGCAGCGCCGAACTTCCGCTTCTGGCCGGTCGCGACATATCGCGCTATTGGAGCAATGCGGACGCAGTCACCAGCCACCTGACGCCGCCGGGTTTATAGGTACACAGGCTAAAGCGCGATGAGATTCGGTTGAATCGTCATCGCGCTTTAGCTCTTTGTTTGAGCATGATCTCCGCGCAAACGCGTTCCGCGTTTGTCGCGAGGGAAAACCGCTTCACACTTTTCCGGATCATGCTCTAACGCAACGCCACCTGCGGCCAGAACTTGGCCCAGGGCTGGGCCTGCTCGAATGCGGCGGCGATGCGGAAGATGGTGGGCTCGTCGAGCCAGGGCGCGACGATCTGAAGCCCGATCGGCATGCCGTCGCGATCGAAGCCACAGGGCAGCGTTGCCGCGGGAAGACCGGCGAGATTGATCGGCCAGGTGAACGGCGACCAGCCGAGATGCGGATCGACTTCGCGGCCGTCGATCTTGCCGACGCCGATCTGGCCGGCCTCGAATGCGGTCACGGCGACCGTCGGCGTCACCAGCACATCGACGCGCTCGAACAGCTTGACGAAAGCACTGCGCGCCTGGCCGCGGCGATAGCTCGCTTCGATATAATCCGTGCCGGTGTAGTTCCGGCCGGCACTGACGACATTGCGATAGTCCGCCTCGGAGCTGGCAAGGTCGGCCGTGGTTTTGGTCGCGACCGCGGCGGCCTGCTCCGTGAACGCGATCGGCTTCAGCGTATGCTCCAGGATGCCGGAGTCGAGACCGGGTCCATCCATGGTGACTTGCGCGCCGCAGGAATCGAGAATGGCGAGCGCCTTGCCAAAGGCCGCGCAAACGTCGGGGCTGACAGCGGCGTAACCGAGATCGGCGCTGGCGCCGATGCGAATGCCATCCAGGCGGCCAGCATTCGTATCGAAGCGGCGCGCGGACACGGGCAGGCTTGCCGCATCACGCAGATCGTAAGCAGCGATGATCTCCAGTGTCAGCGCGGCATCCGCGACGGTCCGCGTAATCGGCCCGGTGTGCGCGAGCGAGGCCCAGGACGGCGGCGAGAAGCCGGGCGAGCGTGGCACCAGGCCGAAGGTCGGCTTCAAGCCGAACACGCCGCAGAAGGAGGACGGCACGCGGATCGAGCCGACACCATCGGTGCCGATCGCGATCGGGCCGCAGCCGGCGGCAACGCCCGCCGCGGCGCCGCCGCTCGATCCGCCGCTGGTGCGGCCAGGATTCCAGGGATTGCGCGTGATGCCCGTGACGGGGCTGTCCGCCGTCAGCTTGTAGCCGGATTCGCAGGTCGTGGTCTTGCAGGTGATGATCGCGCCAGCGGCCTTCAGCGCCGACACAACAGAGGCGTCGGCTTCGGGCACAAAGCTCTTGTTCATCGGCGAGCCGGCATAGGCCGGCACGCCGGCAACGAAGACGAGATCCTTGATGGTGACAGGCACCCCGGCGAGCGGTCCCTTGGCTTCGCCTGCGCGCATCTCCTTCGTGAGCCGATCGGCATCCGCCCTCGCCTGCTCATACATCGGTGTCACCACCGCGTTGCAGGCCTCGTTCGTTGCCTCGAGCGCAGCGATGGTGTCGTCGACGACATCGCGCGGGGTAAAGGCCTTGCGCCGGTAGCCGGCCATGATCTCGATTGCAGAAAGCGCGCCAAGGCCAGTCGGCGCCGGCGGGAACGCCGCTCGGCCGGAACCATCAGTCATCATCAACCCTTAGAGAGCTAGCTGAGCGCCGCGTCGACGGCGCGCTTGGCCATCACCGTGACGAGATGCGCCCGGTAATCGGCTTCGGCGTGGATATCGGAGGTGAGGCCGTCATTGTCGATCTTGATCGCCGCGATCGCGGACGGATCAAAACTCGCCGACAGCGCCGCCTCCATCGGCGGCACGCGGAACACGCCGGGACCCGCGCCTGTTACGGCGACGCGGACACCATCGGCGAATTTCGCGACGAACACGCCAACCAGCGCATAACGCGACGCCGGCGCCTTGAACTTTGCGTAACCCGCCTTCAGCGGGACAGGGAAACGGATCGCGGTGATGATCTCGCCCGCATCAAGCGCGGTCTCGAACAGGCCGAGAAAGAACTTGTCGGCCGCGATTTCGCGCGTGCTGGTGATGATGGTGGCGCCGAGGCCGAGCACGCCGGCGGGATAATCCGCGGCGGGATCGTTGTTGGCGACAGAGCCGCCGATGGTGCCGCGGCTGCGCACGGCGGGATCGCCGATCATCGAAGCCAGTGCCGCGAGCCCGGGGATCTTTGACTGCACGAGTTTCGAGGCCGCGACCACCGCATGCGGCGTCATTGCGCCGATGGTGATGGTGGCACCGTCATCGGTGATGCCCTTCAGCGAGCCGAGCTTGGAGAGATCTACCAGCGCAGGCGGGCTCGCCAGCCGCTGCTTCAGTGTCGGGATCAGCGTCATGCCGCCGGCGACGAGCTTGCTATCCTCGATCGATGTCAGCAGCTTGGCCGCGTCAGGGATCTGGTCGGGCTGGTGATAGGCAAATGGCTTCATTGTTGTCCTCCCTATTCCGCGGCGACGGGCAGCGACGCGTTTTGCAGCAGGCGCCAGATTCGGTTCGGCGTCGCCGGCATGTCGACATGGGTGACGCCAAGATGCGACAGCGCATCGACCACGGCGTTGATGACGGCGGCCGGCGAGCCAATGGTGCCGACCTCGCCGCAACCCTTCACGCCCATCGGCGTATGCGTGCAGAGCGTCGAATGGGTCGAGACCTTCATCATCGGCAGATGGTCGGCGCGCGGCATGCAGTAATCCATCAGCGAGCCCGAGAGGAGCTGACCGGACCCCTCGTCATAGACCGCGTTCTCGAACAGCGCCTGGCCGACACCCTGCACGATGCCGCCATGCAACTGTCCCTCGACGATCATCGGGTTGATGACCGTGCCGACGTCGTCGACAGCCGTGTAATTAACCAGCGTCACCGTGCCGGTTTCCGGATCGACCTCGACTTCGGCGATATGGCAGCCGCCGGGATAGGTAAAATTAACAGGGTCGTAATAGGCCTGCTCCTCCAGCCCCGGCTCCAGCACTTCGAGCGGATAGTTGTGCGGCACATAGGCCGCGCCTGCGATCTCCTCGAACGTCTTCATGCGGTCGGTGCCGGCGACGGAGAATTTGCCGCTCTCGAACTGGATATCGACCTCGGCCGCCTCCAGCAGATGCGACGCGATCTTCTTGCCCTTGGCAATCACCTTGTCGGTCGCCTTGGACAGCGCGGCGCCACCGACCACGAGAGAGCGCGAGCCATAGGTGCCCATACCGAACTGCACGCGATCGGTATCGCCGAACACGATGTCGACATTCTCGAAGGCGACACCGAGCTTGTCCGAAACGATCTGGGCAAAGGTCGTCTCGTGTCCCTGCCCGTGATTGTGCGTGCCGATCATGACGGTCACCTGGCCGGTCGGATGCACGCGCACCGTGGCGCTCTCATAGAGACCGCCACGCGCACCGAGCCTTCCTGCGAAGCGCGACGGCGCCAGGCCGCAGGCTTCGACATAGGTGGAGTAGCCGAGCCCGCGGAATTTGCCCTTGCTGGCAGACGAGGCCTTGCGCACGCCAAAGTTCTTGACGTCGGCAGCGACCAACGCGCCGTCGAGGCAACCCATGGGATCGCCGGAATCGTACTGCACCAGCACTGGGGTCTGATACGGATAGGCCTCCTTCGGGATCATGTTGCGGCGGCGGATCTCGACGCGATCGATCCCCATCTCGCTGGCGGCGACGTCGACGATGCGCTCCAGCACGAAGGTCGCCTCCGGCCGGCCCGCACCGCGATAGGCGTCGACAGGAACGGTGTTGGTGAAGACCACCTTCACATTGCAGTAGATCGCCGGCGTGGTGTAGACGCCGCCAAGCAGCGGACCGTAGAGATTGGTGGGAATGTTCGGCCCGAAAGTCGAGAGATAGCCGCCCATATTGGCCAGCGTGTTGACGCGGAAGGCGAGGAATTTCCCGTTTTCATCCAGCGCCAGTTCGGCCTCGGTGACGTGATCGCGGCCGTGGCGATCGGACACATAGCCCTCCGAGCGGCTCGCGACCCACTTCACCGGCCGCTTCACCCGCTTGGCGGCCCAGGTGATCACAGCCTCCTCGCCATAGTGGAACTGCTTGACGCCGAAGCCGCCGCCAACATCGGGCGCGACGACGCGCAGCTTGTGCTGCGGAATGTTCAGCACCAGCGCGCCCATCAGGAAGCGCACGACGTGGGGGAACTGGCTGGTGGTCCACAGCGTGAAGCGATCCGTGCCCGGCTCGTATTCCGCAATCGCCGCACGCGGCTCCATCGGGTTGCCGATCAGGCGGTTGTTGACGAGGCTGAGTCTTGCCACGTGCGCGGCCTTGCGAAAGGCCGTTTCCACCGCGGCCTTGTCGCCAAGCTCCCAGTCGCAGCAGATGTTGTTCGGGACGTCGTCGAACAGCTGTGGTGCGCCGGGCCTGACAGCCTCGAGTACGCCGACTACCGAGGGCAGCACCTCGTAATCCACGTTCAAGAGCTCGGCCGCCGCATTCGCCTCCTCCGGCGTCTCGGCAATGACGAAGGCGACCATGTCGCCGACGAAGCGCACCTTGCCCTGCGCCAGCATCGGGAACGGCGGCTCCTTCATCGGCACGCCCTTGGCGTCCGAGATGCCCCAGCCGCAGGGCAGCGATCCCAGGCCATCGGCCTTGACGTCATCACCGGTCAAGACCGCGATGACGCCGGGCGATGCCAGTGCCGCGCTCTTGTCGATGCCGCGCAGCACCGCGTGGCCATGCGGCGAGCGCACGAACACGCCGGCAGCCATGCCCGGCCGTTTAATGTCGGAGACATAATTGCCGCGGCCGGTGAGGAAGCGCTGATCCTCTTTCCGCTTCGGTGCAGCGCCGATGCCGATCACATTGCCCATGGTCACTCTCCGTTGGCGGCGTTCATGGCGGCAGCGCCAGCCAGCACCGAGACGACGATGTTCTGGTAGCCGGTGCAGCGGCAGATGTTGCCTTCAAGGCCGTGGCGGACATCGGCCTCGGTGAGGTCCTTCTTATCGGTCGCGAGCGCGACCGCGGTCATCAGCATGCCTGGCGTGCAGAAGCCGCATTGCAGGCCGTGATGTTCGCGGAACGCTTCCTGCATCGGATGCATCTGGTTCGAGCCAGGAGCGCCCTGCAGGCCCTCGATGGTGAGCAGCGTGGCGCCGTCGAGCGCGGGCGCCAGCAGTGTGCAGCTCTTCACGGGCAGGCCGTTGAGATGCACCACGCAGGCGCCGCACTGGCTGGTGTCGCAGCCGATATGGGTGCCGGTAAGGTGAAGCTGCTCGCGCAGCAGCTCGGCGACGAGCGTTGCTGGCTCGACATCGACAGTGGTTGGCCGGCCGTTGAGTGTGAAGGATATCTGCACGGTCATACTCCTGTGCGCGACGGGGCTTTAGGCGAGAGGCAATGCGCTGCCGGTGGCCCATGTGGCCATCACGACATCGCCGACGGTGAAGGGATCTGCGAAGAAGGTCTTTTCCGGCACGTAGGCGACGAATTCGTCATCAGGCACGGTGTCGAGCATGACCTTGACGAAATAGCCCTGGTATTCGATCGCGAGCACGCGGCTCGGCAGCGAGGTGGTATAGCCCGGCGGCAGGTCCCTGCCCGGCCTGACAAGCGCGACATCGTCGCGGCGCACGGCGATATCGACCTGGTCGCCGACATTGACGGTGGGGCGTGCCTGAAGCGGCACCTCGATGCCAGAAGGCACTCCGAGCGTGAAGCTGGCGCCATTCACCTTCTCGACCCGGCCCGACAGCACGTTCTGGCCGCCCATGAATTCGGCAACGTAACGATCGTGCGGATGGGCATAGACATCGCGCGCGGCGCCGGCCTGCTTGATCTTGCCCTGCTCCATCACCACGACGAGATCGGCCAGCGCGATGGCTTCGAGCTGGGTGTGGGTGACGTGAATGAAGGTGATGCCGAGCTCCTGCTGCATCCGCCTGAGCTCCTGGCGCATCTGCACGCGAAGCTGCTCGTCGAGTGCGGACAGCGGTTCATCCAGCAGCAGCACGCGCGGCTCGGTGATCGCAGCACGTGCCAGTGCCACGCGCTGCTGCTGGCCGCCGGAGAGCTGCGCCGGCAGACGGTCGGCGAACTGGGTCAGCCGCACCTTCTCGATCATGGCGTCGGCCGCACGCAGCCGGTCCGCCTTGGACTGGCCGCGGACGCGCAAGGCGAAGGCGATGTTCTCGCGCACGGTCAGATGCGGGAACAGCGCGTAGGACTGGAACATCATCGCGGTGCGGCGCTGCACCGGTGCGAGCCCGACGACGTTCTGGCCACCGATGACGATCTCGCCCGCGGTCGGGTCCTCATGGCCCGCGATCATGCGCAGGATGGTGGTCTTGCCGCAGCCGGAGGGGCCGATGAAGCAACAATAGGCGCCGTCGTCGATCCTGAGATTGACGCCGTCGACCACGTTGGTCACGCCGTCAAAGCTCTTGCAGACGCCTGCCAGTTCGATATCGCCGCGATCGCTTTTCATTCCCTTGCTCAACTCTTGCTCAACCCTTGGCCTGGCTGCCGCGCTTCTTCTGGATCAGCACGATGGTGCCGAGGCTTGCGCCGATGACGATGAAGGAGACGATTGTGGTCACGGTGCCCAGTGCGTAGAGCGAGGGCGAGGTGACGTTCAGCGTCATGCTCCAGATTTCCAGCGGCAGCGTGTTCAGCGAGCCCGCCGTCTGCAGGCTGCGCGCAAACTCGTCGTAAGACAGCGTGAAGCCGAATAAGGCGACCGCGACGAGGCCGGGCGCCAGCACCGGGATCATCACCAGCCGGATCGACTGCCAGCGGCTGGCGCCGAGATCGTAGGCTGCCTCCTCCCAGGCGTGGTTGAAGCGCGACATCACCGCGAACATCACGAGCACGCCGAAGGGCAACGTCCAGGACAGCTGCGCGCCGAGCGCCGAGGTGTACCAGCTCGCGTTCAAGCCGAGCGCCTGGAACAGCAAGCCAGTGCCGAGGCCGAGCACGAGGCCCGGCGCCACCAGGCTGCCGATCATCACGTAGAAAACAAAGGTGTCGCCGCGAAAGCGCTTGCGGAAGCCGAGCCCGGCGAGGAACGAGACCACGACCGTGATAATGGTGACGATGACCGCCAGCTTGATCGAGCGGTCGAACGAGCCTTTGACGTCGCCGGTGCGGACCTGGGTGAAGAGATCCACGAACCAATGCAGCGATTGCCCCTTCATCGGGAATACGAGGCCGCCGCGGATATCCTGGAACGACAGGATGTAGATGCAGAACATCGGGCCGTAGAGCGCGATCACGTAGGCGGCAAACAGCGTCGCCAGCACATAGAAGGTCCAGGGGCGGCCGCCCTTGCTGGGCGCGATAGCTTTGGTCGATGCAGGCACCACCGTCTTGGACGTGCCGGTTTTGGGCATGTCGGCAAGCACCGCGCTCATTGCGTGATCTCCTGCCTGATGTCGACGGTGCGCAGGATCAGCGAGACGATCGCGACCAGCACCAGTGTCAGCAGCACGGCACTCGCCGCCGCGGTCGGATATTGCAGCACGCCGACGTCCTCGTAGAAGGCGCTGACCACCGAGGCCGAGCCGCCGCCGGACATCACCTTCACCACGAAGAAGTCGCCCATCACGATCGAGACCACGAAGATGGTGCCGAGCGCGATGCCGCTCTTGGACATCGGCACCACGATCAGGCGCATGATGTCAAAGCGGCTGGCGCCGGCGTCGATCGCGGCCTCGATCAGCTTCTTGTCGATCCGCGCCATGGAGTTGAAGATCGGCACGATCATGAAGATCGTGAGCTGGTGGACATAGGCGATAACCACGGCGAGATCGGAGAACAGCAGCACTTCCAGCGGCTGATGGATCACGCCCATGGCGAGCAGTGCCTGGTTGATCAGGCCTTCCTTGCCGAGCAGCGGGATCCAGGAAATCATCCGGATGATGTTGGAGGTCCAGAACGGCACGGTGCAGAGCAGGAACAGGCCGATGGCCAGCAGCTGGTTGCGGACGTGGAACACCAGGAAATAGGCGACGAAGAAGCCGATGATCAGCGTGAAGATCCAGGTCAGCACGGTGAACTTGATGGTCGCCAGGTACAGTTTCAGCGTCAGCGCCGAATGCAGCACCTCGACATAGCTCGCGAGCGTGAAGCCCGGCGTCAGCCCGCCAAACCCATCGGTGGCAAAGAAGCTCGCGGCCAGCACGACCAGGATCGGCGCGACGAAGAACGGCACGAGCACCAGGACCAGCGGCGAGACATAAAGCCAGCCGGCGAGATTGGAGCGTGAGGAACTTGACGTTGGACTTGGACTGGGCTGCATATCAGCGATGGCCTCGGAGCCGGTCTTGTCGGCACCGGCGCGTGACGGCGCCGGTGCTTCATTGACGTCAGGGAAAAGCAGGTTTCAGGCCACCTTGAAGTCGTTCCAGCGCTTGTTCATGTAGGCGGCCTCGTCCATCAGCGTGTTCCAGCACGAGATGTTCTTGACGCGATCGAGGAACGAGCCGCCGTCGCGCTTGGTGCCGGCCTTCTCCATCGCAACGCCATAGGGATCGTTGACGATCTCGGGCGCGGGCTGGCCTTCGTACCAGAACGCCCATTCGGCCGGGGTGAGGAATTTCTTCGCGGTCGACGGCACCGGGCTGTAATAGCCGTAGCGTGCAACGAAGCCGCCCTGCCAGCCCGAGAGATACCAGTTGAGATATTCGTAGGCGGCCTCCAGCTTCTTGCCGGAGAGATGCTTCATCAGGCCCATGCCGTTGCACCAGCCGCGATAGCCCTCCTTGCCGTTCTTGACGTTGACGGGCGCATAGACGCAGGGAATCTCCTTGACGCGCACCGCGGCAACCGCCGGCGACCACATCGACTGGATCACCACCTCGCCTGCGGCCATCAGCTGCACCGACTGGTCGAAGGTGGTCCAGGTCGCGCGGAACTGCCCCTCCTTCTTGAGCTCGATCAGCTTGTTGCAGGTGAAGTCGATCTCCTCCTTGGTCATGTTGCCCTTGTTGCCGTACTTGATCAGTCCGGCGCTTTCGAAGCAGAGCGCCGCATCCATGATGCCGATCGCGGGCACGTCGAGGATCGCGGCCTTGCCCTTGAACTTGGGATCGATCAGGTCCTTCCACTCGGTGACCTCATGGCCGACGAGGTCGGGGCGATAGCCGATGGAGTCGGCGTTGTAGACCTGCGGCAGGAAGGTCGCCCATTCGGTGACGCCGTCGTTCAGATCGGTCGCGTCAGGCTTGGCGATGTACATGGCTTCATAGGGCGAGATGCCCTGGCGCGGGATCTTGTGGCCGTCGATCTCACCCTTGGTGAAGATCGGCAGGATGTTGTCGAACTCCTTGATCTTCTTGACCTCGATGCCCTGGATCACCGAGCGCTTGGCGGCGAGCTTGGCCTGCCAGCCCTCGAGGTCGGCGATGTCAACCGTATTAGGCTGGCTTATGAAGCGGTTGATGGCGGCCGAGGTGTCGAGGTTCTGCATCGTCACCTTGAAGCCGAGATCCTTGGCGGCCTGGTCGCCGATCGCCTTCACCACCGAATAGGAGACGCCGACATGGCGGAGCTCGATGTCCTTGATCTCCTGCGCCCAGATGGTCGGGAAGCCGCGGATCGCATCGGATCCTGCGGCTGCGCCCGCAACCGCGGCCGCACCCTTTAACAGCGTGCGCCGGCTCAGCTTTTTCACAGGCTTCGCTGCCGTTCCCGCCGGATCGGAAGTGAATGTCCCCTTCGTCTCATCAGACATGGAAACCCTCATTGGTTACGATGAACGCTCGCACCGATCGCCATTGACCGGCTGCGGATGTGATCCATACGCGCGAGGCTAGGGTCAGGATTTTGCGAAGTAAAATTGGAAGTAAAAATTCGCCGCATAAACGCGGCTAATGGATCAGGCCACTGCATCTGCTTTTGGCAGACGCGCATAAGAACGCGTCAGGCCGTGCATACAAGGCACGGCAACGGGCCTCATCGGCCCGTTCGCGCGGCAGCAGCGATGATGTCTGTCAGGACTTGAGCGTGTCGCGCGCCGTCTCCGGCGTCATCAACGTCGCAATGATCGTGATGATCGAGAGCGCGATGATGTAGAGCGACACCGGCCAATACGTGCCGGCCCAGGCCAGCAGCGCGGTTGCAATCAGCGGCGAGAAGCCGCCGCTCAAGGCGGCTGCGACATTTGCGCCAAGCGAGGCGCCGCTGTAGCGCACCTGGGTGCGGAACAGTTCGGGCATGAACGCGGCCTTGGGTCCGAACAGCAGCGCATGCGTCAGCGTCATCGTGACCACGAGCGCGAGCGTGATCAGCATCGGCTCCCTGGTGTCGAGGAACCAGAACAGCGGAAATGCGAGCGCCACCGTGAACACGCCGCCGGCAAGATACAGCGCCTTGCGGCCGAAGATGTCGGAGAGCCAGCCGGCGAGCGGCAGCGTCGCGAATTCGACGATCGCGGCATAGACCACCGCATTCAGGATCACCTGGCGCGGGACGCCGAGCTTGGCCGTGGCATAGACAACGACAAAGACGGTGAGGAGATAAGCGAGCCCGACTTCCGACACCGTGATGCCGATCGCGAGCAGGAAGCTGCGCCAGTCGCGACGCAGCACTTCCCACACCGGCTGCGCCAGAACTTCCTTGCGCTCCACCACGTCCTTGAAGTGAGGCGTCTCCGCGAGCCTGAGCCGCACGATGAAGCCGACGCCGACCAGGAGAATGCTGATCCAGAACGGCACGCGCCAGCCCCAGGCGAGGAAGTCGGCTTCAGGCAGTTGCGTCATCAGCCCGAAGATTCCGGTGGAGGCCGCAACGCCGACGGGAAAGCCGATTTGCACCAGGCTGCCATAGAAGCCGCGCCTGCTGCCGGCGTGCTCGACCACCATGACCACCGCGCCGCTCCATTCGCCGCCGAGACCGATGCCCTGGATGAAGCGCAAAACGACGAGCAGGATCGGCGCCCACACGCCGATCTGGCTGTAGGTCGGCAGGCAGCCGATCAGGAAGGTGCCGAGCCCCATCGCGATCATGGTCGCGACCAGCATCCTCTTGCGGCCGAGCCGGTCGCCATAATGCCCGATGATGGCGCCGCCGATCGGCCGCGCCACGAAGCCGACCGCGTAGGTGGAGAACGCCGCCAGCGTGCCGACGAACGGATCGAAGCTCGGGAAGAACAGCTTGTTGAGCACGAGCGCGGCAGCGGTGCCGTAGATCAGGAAGTCGTACCACTCGATCGCGGTGCCGAGCGCACTCGCCCACACCACATGCGCCGTCGTCGATCGCTCCGTTTCGCCGGAGACTCCTGTTGCTGCAGTCATTGCCATCCGCCCCTTATTCCAGGGGGCATCATGGCCAAACACGGGTGGGGCTGCAACCTGCGGCGGCATTCGACCGCTCGCGCGTGTCCTTATTCGCCATTGACAAACTGATTTGCTAATATCTAACTTGCCGCCATAACAACCCGCCGCACCCAAGCGGCCAATAACGAGAGGGAACTTCGATGAGAGGGCTTTTGGCCTGCGCCATGCTCGCGGCCATGACTTCGGCTGCGACGACCACAGCTGCCACCGCGCAAGTCTCCGACGACGCAGTGCGGATCGGCGTGCTGACCGATCTGTCGAGCTGGGGCCGCGACAATTCCGGGCCGGGCTCGGTCGAGGCCGCCAAGATGGCGGTGGAGGAGTTCGGCCCGACCGTGCTCGGCAAGCCGATCGAGATCATCAGCGCCGACCACCAGATGAAGACCGACGTCGGCGTCAACATCGTGCGCGGCTGGTTCGACAACGGCAAGGTCGACGCCGTCGTCGACATCCCCAATTCCGGCATCGCCATCGCCGTGCACAACATGGTGCGCGAGCGCAACAAGATCGCGCTGCTGTCAGGCCCGGGCGCGAGCTCGCTGACCGACGAGCTGTGCAGCCCGAACACCGTGCACTTCACCTACGACACCTATGCGCTGTCGAAGGTGACGGCCTCCGCCGTGATCAAGGAAGGCGGCAAGTCCTGGTACTTCATCACCGCGGACTACGCCTTCGGCCAGCAGCTCGAAAAGGACGCAACGCGCTTCATCACCGAGATGGGCGGCAAGGTCTTGGGGGGCGTCAAGCATCCGACCAATACGGCGGACTTCTCGTCGTTCGCGCTGCAGGCGCAGAGCTCGAAGGCTGACGTCGTCGCCTTCGCCAATGCCGGCCAGGATACGGACAATGCCATCAAGCAATCCGGTGAGTTCGGCCTCGTCCAGGGCGGCCAGAAACTGGTCGGCCTGTTGATGTTCGACACCGACGTGCACGCGATCGGGCTGAAGGCCGCGCAGGGCACCTATATGACGACGGCGTCGTACTGGAACATGGACGAAGCGACCCGCGCCTGGTCGAAGAAATTCTTCGCCCGCACCAATGTGATGCCGACCATGATCCAGACCGGCGTCTACGGCTCGGTGCTGCATTATCTCAAGGCCATCAAGGCCGCCGGCACCGACGATCCGGCCAAGGTGATGGAAAAGATGCGCGAGCTGCCGATCGAGGATACGTTTGTCCATAGCGGCAAATTGCGCGAGGATGGCCGCGTCATCCGCGACATGTATCTCGCCAGGGTGAAGTCGCCCGAGCAGTCCAAGGAGCCCTGGGACTACCTGGACATCATCAAGACCGTGAAGGGCGAGGATGCCTTCCGCCCGGTCTCCGAGTCCAAATGTCCGCTGCTGAAGAAGTGAGGCCTTGATGACCGGCAACGCGCATATTGAGACTTACGAGTGCGATGTGCTCGTGGCCGGCTCGGGCTGCTCCGGCATGTCGGCGGCGATCACCGCGCGATATCGCGGCCTCGACGTGCTGATCGTCGAGAAGGAGCCGCGCTTCGGCGGCACCACCGCGCGATCCGGCGGCTGGCTGTGGATTCCCGGCACCTCGCTGGCGCAGGCCTATGGCATCAAGGAGACGCCCGAGCAGGCGCGCACATATTTGCGGCACGAAGCCGGCAACAATTTTGACGCGGCGCGCGTCGATGCGTTCCTGAGCGCTGGCCCCGAGGCGGTCGATTTCTTCACAACGAAGACGTCCCTGCGCTTCGACATGCCGCTGGTGTTCCCGGACTATCACGCCGAAGCGCCCGGCGGCGCACAGGGCGGCCGCTCGATGGTGACGCGTCCGTTCGATGGCCGCGAGCTTGGCGATCAGATCAAGACACTGGGAATGCCGCTGCCCGAGCTCACCGTGTTCGGCATGATGCTGGGCTCCGGCAAGGAGATCATCCATTTCATGCGGGTGACGAAGTCGCTGACCTCGGCGGTCTATGTCGCCAAGCGCCTGTCGCGGCATCTGATGGACGTGCTGCGCTATGGCCGCGGCATGACGCTGACCAACGGCAATGCGCTGGCCGGGCGCCTCGCCAAATCCGCGCAGGATCTGAAGATCCCGATGTGGCTGTCCTCGCCGGTGCGCGAATTGACGATCGAGAACGGCACGGTCACCGGCGCGATCGTCTCGCGCGAGGGACGCGATGTGCGCGTCCGCGCAAGACAAGGCGTCGTGCTCGCCTGCGGCGGCTTTCCGCACGATGTCGCGCGGCGCAAGAAGATGTTTCCGCATGCGCCGACCGGCGTTGAGCATTATTCGCCCGGCCCGACCGGCAACACCGGCGACGGCCTGCGCCTTGCCGAAAGCGCCGGCGGCCATGTCGAGGATCGCCTTCCGAATGCGGCGGCCTGGGTGCCGGTGTCGCTGACGACGCGCAAGGACGGCTCGAAGGGCGTGATGCCGCATTTCATCGACCGCGCCAAGCCCGGCGTGATCGCGGTGATGCGCGACGGCAAGCGCTTTGCCAACGAAGGCAATTCCTATCACGACTTCGTCCAGGCGATGGTCAAGGCGGCGAAGCCCGGCGAGGAGATCGCGGCCTATCTCGTCTGCGATCACAGGACGCTCCGCAAATACGGCCTCGGCTGCGTGCCGCCGTTCCCGATGCCGCTGGGCCATCACCTCACCAGCGGCTATCTCATGCGCGGCGACACCCTGGAAGCGCTGGCGGCGAAGGCCGGCATCGACGCGAAAGCGTTCGCCGAGACCGTCCAGCAATTCAACGCCACTGCGCCGCAGGGCTTTGATGCCGCCTTCGGCAAGGGATCAAAAGCCTATAACCGCTACCAGGGCGATGCGATGCACGGCCCGAACCCCTGCATTGCACCGATCGAGAACGGTCCGTTCTACGCCATCAAGATGGTGATTGGCGATCTCGGCACCTATGCCGGCATCGTCACCGACGAGAATGCGCGCGCGCTCGACGCCGAGGGCCAGGTGATTCCCGGCCTCTACGCGGCCGGCAACGACATGGCGAGCATCATGGGCGGCAATTATCCCGGCGCCGGCATCACGCTTGGGCCGGCGCTGACCTTCGGCTACATTGCCGGCCGTCATCTCGCCGACAGCGCCGCCAAGCGCGACGCGGCGTAAACATATCACGCCTGGAGGCGCATGAAGAAAGAAAGCCGCGGCATCCAGTCGATCGAGGTCGGCGGAGAATTGCTCCGCGCGCTCGCCAGATCAGGCGAGCCGATGATGCTGCGCGATCTCGCGCGCGAGGCCGGCATGACGCCGGCCAAGGCGCATCCTTATCTGGCCAGCTTCTCCCGCATCGGCCTGATCGAGCAGGACGAGACCACCGGCCGCTACGAGATCGGCGCGCTGGCGCTCGAGCTCGGCCTGATCAGCCTGCGCCGCCTCTCCGGCGTGCGTATCGCGCAGCCGAAGATCGCGGCGCTCGCAAGCCAGATCGGCCACGCCGTCTCGCTCGCGGTCTGGGGCACGCACGGCCCGACCGTGGTGCAGCTGGAAGAGCCGGGCCAGCCCGTTCACATCGTGATGCGCGCCGGCTCGGTGATGGCGCTGCTGGAGACCGCGACGGGACGCGCCTTTGCGGCGTTCCTGCCGGAGAAGACCATCAATGCCGCACTCGAGAGTGGGCTCGATCGCCAGGGCGTCGGCTACAATCCGAAGCGCCCGGTGAAAGGCGCCAAGGTCGCGGAGATGCTGAACGAGGTCCGCAAGCACGGCCTCGCCCGCGCGCTCGGCGATCCCCTGCCCGGCGTCAACGCGTTCTCGGCGCCGGTGTTCGATCATGCCGGCCACGTCGCGCTTGTGATCACCGCGATGGGGCCGGAAGGCACGTTCGACGCGCGCTGGGATAGTCCCATCGCGCATGCGCTACGCGACTGCGCAAGCGGCATTTCGAAGCGGCTGGGTTATGGGATGACGGCGGCCGCGGAATAAGCTCTCTGAGTCGTCCTGGCTTTCGCCAGGACGACATCGAATATGTGGCAGCGGCTGCGCGCTCCTACTTCTCCTTCACCGGCACCGTGTAGTTCAGGATCAACCGGCCACCGTCAGGATAGATCGTCTGCCCGGTGATGTAGGACGCGTCGTCGCTCGCCAGGAAGGCGACGACGGACGCGACTTCGCTCGGCTCGCCGCCGCGCCCCGCGGGCGTGCGCGACATCACGGTCTTGCGGGCATCCTCCGACGTGTAGATCGACGACGCCACCATGTCGGTCAGGATCGTGCCCGGCCCGACAGCGACGACGCGAATATTGTGCGGGGCGAGCGCGACGGCCGCCACTGACGTCAGCTGCTTCATGCCGCCCTTGGACATCGCATAGGTCGCAAGCGCCGGGATCGCCAGCAGCGCATTCACCGAGGACATGTTGATGATGACCCCGCCGCCGCCTTGCGCGATCATCTGCTTCGCCGCGGTCTGAACGCCGAAGAACGCGCCCTTCAGATTGATGCCGATGATCTCGTCGAACTCTGCTTCGGAGATCTCAAGGATGTCCCGGTTGCGCGCGACGCCGGCATTGTTGACCATGATGTCGAGCCGGCCGAACTCCTTCACCGCGGTTGCGACAAGCTGATCGACATCCGCGCGCTTGGCGACGTTGCCGACGACGGTACGCAACGCATCCGGCCGCCCAAGCTCGGCGGCTGTCGCAGCGAGGCCCTCGGCGTCGACATCCGAGATGACGACCTTGACGCCATCGTCGAGAAATCGCTTCGCACAGGCCTTGCCGATGCCGCGTGCCGCGCCGGTGATGGCGGCGACCTTGCCGGATAGTTTCATGGTCTCACTCCAGGATAGCTGCTTGGGCAGCGGGCTATCCCGGATAAGAGCCCGGTTCAAGCCGCTGCAAAGCCGAGATGAGCACGGAACCGGTTCTTGATAAAGACGGCATCTCGCGAGGGCAGCGAGCGCGGCGGATTTTCGGCCCTCACCTTGATGACAAAAAGCCGCGGACCGTCGGCCGGCTCGGCGATCTGCTTGGCGAGGCCTTGCACCTCCTCGAGCGTCCGCAACGTGGCGGTTGCCGCAAAGCCGCAGGCCGTCGCGATCGCGGTGAGATCGACGCCACGCCCGGTGTGGCTCGCCTGCATCCCGGTTTCGCCAAAGTGCTGGTTGTCGATCACGACGATGTGGAGATTCCGAGGGCACGCGACGCCGATGGTGGCGATGCCGCCGAGGCCCATCAATTGCTCACCGTCACCGGTGAGCGCGAGCACGCGCCTGCCTGGCTGCGCCTGCGCGAGTCCAAGCCCGATCAGCGCAGCACCACCCATGGCGCCCCAGAGATAAAAATTGTCGTCGCGGTCGCCGGTCGCATGCAGATCGTAGGTCGGCGAGCCCAGGCCGGAGACGACCAGCATATTCTTGCGATCCTTCAGGAGGGCCGCAACGGCGGCACGGCGATCGAGCTGAGAGGGAACGGACATCGTTATCACCACTTCTTCTTGCCGATCAGGCGCTGCCCGATCAGGACCGCGATCTGCTGGTCGGATTCGTAGGCGAGCGCAGCAGCAGATTCGACGGTCTCGACCAGATCCTCTGCCGTCTCCGCCCGCATCACCTTCAAGCCGATAGCTTCGAGCGAGGGCTGCGTCGCCCGGCTCATCGGCACCTGCCAGGGATTGAACTCGGCCCACTCGCCGCGCATCGTCACCAGCATCAGCAGCGGAAAGCGGCCGATCGCCGACAGCGACAGCATGTTGATGCAATTGCCGACTCCGCTCGACTGCATCAGCAGCACGCTGCGCTGGCCGCCAAGCCAGGCACCGGCGGCGATGGCAATGCCCTCCTCTTCCGTCGTCAGCACGTTGGTGGTGACATCAGCGTCGGCGGAGAACATGCGGATGAGCTGGCTGTGGCCGGCATCCGGGACGTAGGACATCTGCTTGACGTCGGCGGCTCTCAGGATGCGATAGAGCTCGGACGGCCAGTCGGTTTCAGGATTGGGTTTTGGGCTGTGCACCTGATGTCTCCGTGAATTTCGAGCCGGACGCTAACGATGTTGGCGCACGAAAGCTCTGACCGTCTGGGACGATCAGATATCGAAGGATTGTATAGCTGCGGAATCGCGCGATGCGCATGACTGCGCCCTCTCCCCTTGCGGGAGAGGGCATCGCCGCAGGCCGACACGGCCTCGCTTGGGTGAGGGGTTGCTACCGCGGACTCGTATGCGCCAATGTGCGCCGAGAGATACCCCTCATCCGGCGCTTCGCGCCACCTTCTCCCACAAGGGGAGAAGGGATCGCACCGTTATCGCCGCTACAGACTAATTTGCCCCAACTCTCACCGCCGCCGGCATGTAGATCTGCGCGTAGCCTTCCTTGATCGCGGAGGTGATGCGATCGAGGCGGCGGTCGATGTGCTTCTCCAGCACCGAGACGCAAACCGCCTCGTCGCGCGCCTTCAGCCCCTCGATCACCGCGCGGTGCTCGGCCTGGGTGTTGGTGCGGTTGATGCTGTCCATGTCGATCCAGCGCACGAAGCGGATGCGGGCGTTGACGTTGCGCAAGACGCGCAGCATCTCGGCGTTGTTCGACATCGCCATCAGCCGTTCGTGGAAGGTCTCGTCCAGCTCGACGAGTTCCACCGATGTGCGCTCGCCGGGATCGGGGCCGGTGGCTTCGAGGAATCTCAGCAGCGCGTCGATATCCTCGTCCTTGGCGCGCTTGATGGCGAGGCGCACGGAAGCGACTTCGATCGACTTGCGCAGCTCATAGAGATCGAAGATCTCGTGCGCGTCGAGCTCGCGGCAGAAGAAGCCCTTGCCGGGCGTGAAGCGCAGGAAGCCCTCGGTGTTGAGACGGTTGAGCGCTTCACGCAGCGGCGTGCGGCTGACACCGAGGCGCTTGGCCAGCTCGCCCTCGTTGAGCCGTTCGCCCGGCTTGAACTCATAGCTCACGGCCATGGCCTTGAGCTGTTCATAGACGCGATCGACGATACTATCGGAAGCCAGTTCCACGTTGCTCATATCAACTGCATTCATGCCCGAACACAGCTCAATATACCGGGGCTACCCGAGCGATTGCAATGCAAACAACAGCAGCGGTTGTAAAGAGCCGGCGCTCGGAATCAGCTGAAGGCGCGCGGGCGCAGTCCAGCATGAAACCAGGTGATCATGGAATAGATGTCGTAGACCGGCAACCCGACCTCAGCCTGCAACGCCGCCGCATAGGGCGGCATGTTGGTGCATTCGAGCACGATGGCGCCGACGTCAGGGTTCTTGGCGACCAGCTCCTTGCCGGCCTCGACCACGTCGCGCTCGGCCTGGGCCACGTCCATGTCGTCCTTCTCGGCCTTGATCAGGACGCGAAAGAACTCCTTGCCATGCTCGGTGCCGACGACAGGCGTATCGAGCGGCACGCCGGCACCTTCGAGATGCGCCGGCGTCAGGGTCGACCCTGATACCGTGACGAGGCCGACGCGCTTGCCCGGCGGCAGCGTCGCCTGCACCCACGGCACCTGCATCAGCGACGAGGTCGCAACTGGCACGCCGACAGCCGCCGCGATCTCCTTCTGGAACAGTGACAGGAAACCGCAATTGGTGGTGATGGCTTCGGCCCCAAGCCGCACCAGATCCTTGGCCGCATCGATGAAGTCAGGCAGCAGGCCGGCCGCGCCCTTCAGCACCACCTTCTCGGGCGATGCCCCGCTCACCACGCGATAGAGCACGGGGAAGGGCCAGGTCGTGCCGTTGCCCATATCGCCGGGGATGCGCGGGAAGCGCGCTTCCAGCATCAGGATGCCGAGCGGCGCGCCGTAGATGGCCTTGCCGCCACGGGCAATCCGGGATGAGGAACTGGAAGAATAAGTCATGGTGCGATCTCAGAGGAAGCGATTGGGCGAAAACGGCGCGAGCGGAATCTCGGGCGGCTTGCCGCTCAGGAGCTGCGCGACGAGACGGCCGGTGCGAGCCGAGCCGACCAGGCCGACATGGCCGTGGCCGAAGGCATAGACGATGTCGCGCGAGGCGCGTGAGAAACCAATGCAAGGACGTCCGTCCGGCATGCTCGGGCGATGACCGAACCACATCTTGATGCGCGAGGCCGGAATATCCCCAGGCAGCTTGGGGAACATGCTGAGGAGGTTGTTGCGCAGGATCTCGGCGCGCTTCCAGTTCGGCGCGGCCTCGAGGCCCGCGATCTCGACCGTGCCAGCGGCGCGCAAGCCCTTGTTGGTCCAGTTCGCCACCATCTTGGCGTCGGAGGCCATCATCGAGCTGCGCGGACCTGACTCCGGGTTCTCGATCATGACGTGATAACCGCGCTCGGTTTCGAGCGGCAGGGAATCGCCAACAGAAGCTGTCAGCCGTTTCGAATGCGCGCCGGCCGCAACGACGGCGGCATCGCAAGCGATCTCGCCGGTTTCAGTGAGGACGGCGACGAGCTTGTTGCCGGAAAGCTTGAGACCGGTCGCCTTGGCATGAACCAGCCTGGCGCCGCTCGCGAGCGCGTGCTGGGCAAGCGCGGCGACATAAGCACCGGGATCGCGGCAGCGCCCGGCTTCCTCCACCACCACGCCAAAGGTGTAGCGCGGATGCAGATCCGGCTCACGCTGACGCATCTCGTCGGTGTTGAGCTCCATCCACTCGACACCGACCTTCTTGCGCAGGCGCCAGCCGAGATCGTTGTCGAAATTGCCGCGCGACGGGAACACGTGCATCACGCCGTTGCGCTCGATCAGCTCGGGCACACCTGCCTCTTCCGCGAGCTTCCGATGCAGCAGCGGCGCATCCTTCAACAGGTCGCGCAGCGCAAACGCAGTCTTCTCGACCCGCGCCTCGGTCCAGCCGGACAGCAGGTACTTGATCAGCCAGGGCAGCGCCTTCGGCAGGTACGACCAGCGGATCGCGAGCGGGCCGAGCGGGTCCATCAGATAGAACGGCACCTTCTTCCAGACGCCCGGCTCGGCCGGCGGGATCACCGAATGCGAGGAGAGCCAGCCGGCATTGCCGTAGCTCGCCGCCTGCTCGCCACCGGGCTCGCCCGCGTCGATCAGCGTGACGCGGTGCCCTTCGCGCAGCGCCTCGATGGCGCTGATCACGCCGACCGCGCCGGCTCCGATGATGGCGACATGGCGGCCCTGCGACATCGCTTACGCCTTCACCGCCGGGGTGAAATCCTTGCCGACCGAGATCGCGCGGGGATCGATGATGCAATGGAGGATCGACGGCTTGCCCGAGGCAAGCGCCCGCTCGAATGCCGGCGCGAACTCTTCGGTGCGCTCGACACGCTCGCCATGGCCGCCGAATGCCTTGGCGTACATCGCAAAGTCAGGGTTCTTCAACTGGGTGCCGACGACGCGGCCGGGATAGTCGCGCTCCTGATGCATGCGGATGGTGCCGTACTGCGAATTATCGACGACGATCACGATCAGCGGCGCATCGTATTGCACGGCGGTCGCGAATTCCTGGCCGTTCATCAGGAAGCAGCCGTCACCGGCAAACGCGACGACGACACGGTCGGGAAACTGCCGCTTCGCCAGCACACCCGCCGGCACGCCATAGCCCATCGAGCCCGAGGTCGGCGCGAGCTGGGCGGCGAAGCTGTGGAAGCGATGATGGCGATGGATCCAGCCAGCATAATTGCCCGCGCCGTTGCAGACGATCGCATCCTTGGGCAGGCGGTCACGCAGCCAGGTCATGACCTGGCCATACTGGAAATGGCCCGGCAGCTCGCGCGCCTTGCCGGTCCAGGCGAGGTAATCGGCGTGTGCCTTGGCGGCCTCGCCCTTCCAGGCAACGACACCTGAAGGCTTGAGTGTCGCGACGGCGGCGGCGAATGCGGCAGGCGTTGCCTGGATCGCCAGCTCCGGCTGATAGATGCGGCCGAGCTCTTCCGAGCCCGGATGCACGTGGATCAGCTTCTGCTTCGGCGTGGGGATGTCGAGCAGCGTGTAGGACGAGGATGGCATCTCCGACATGCGGCCGCCGATGAGGAGGATGACGTCAGCGTTGTCGATGCGTGCCTTCAGGCCCGGGCTCGGCCCGATGCCGAGATCGCCGGCGTAGTGCGAATGGTCAGCGTCGATCAGCGACGCCCGGCGGAACGAGGTCGCAACCGGAAGGTCGAAGCGTTCGGCAAAGCGCGCGATGCTCTTGGTGGCGTCGTCGGTCCAGCGCGAGCCGCCGAGAATGACGAGCGGCGCCTTGGCGCTTGCAAGCAGCGCCCCGACGCGCTCGAGATCATCAGGCGCCGGCCAGCTCACCGCCGGCTCGATGCGCATGGCATCCGCAACAGCCGCAGTCTCGGTCAGCATGTTCTCCGGCAGCGCGATCACGACGGGACCGGGGCGGCCCTGCATGGCGACGCGGAAGGCGCGCGCGACCAGCTCGGGAATGCGATCGGGGCGATCGATCTCGACCGCCCATTTCGCCATCGAGCCGAACACCGCCTTGTAGTCGAGCTCCTGGAACGCCTCGCGTTCACGCATGCCGGTGTCGACCTGGCCGACGAACAGGATCATCGGCGTCGAATCCTGCATCGCGATGTGGACGCCGTGGCTGGCATTGGTGGCGCCGGGGCCGCGCGTGACGAAGCAGACGCCGGGACGTCCCGTGAGCTTGCCGTAGGCTTCCGCCATCATCGCGGCGCCGCCCTCGGCGCGGCAGATCACGACGTCGATCGGGCTGTCATGCAGCGCGTCCAGTGCCGCCAGATAGCTCTCGCCCGGCACGCAGGTGACGCGCTCGACGCCTTGCGCGACGAGCTGATCGATCAGGATCTGGCCCCCGGTGCGGGTGTTTCTGATGGTCATGACAGCTCCCTGCAGGCTTTAGCGAATGCGCTTTTATTCCGAATTGGCGTAGGACACGCCGACATGAGGTGCAAGGCCGATGCGGACAGTGCAGCCGGCATCGGCATGCATGTCAGCGCCGCGCAGCGATTGCGATCACCTCAATGAGGTAGGCGGGATCGGCGAGCTCGACCTTGCCGCAGGCACGCCCTGGCACATTGCCCGGCACGACCCAGGCATCATAGACCGCGTTCATGGCGTCGAAATCGTCCATGGTCTTCAGCCATATCTGCACGCTGAGCAGGCGCGACTTGTCGGTGCCGGATCGCGCCAGCATGTCGTCGATCTTGGCCAGCACCTCCTTGGTTTGCTGGGTGATGTCAGCGGTCTTGGTGTCGGCCACATGGCCTGCAAGGAAAACCAGATCGCCGAACACGGAAGCGCGGCTGCGGCGGGCGTTCTGCTCGATGCGGGTGATGTCAGTCATGGGACGTTCTTTCCTTACTTGCCGGTGGCGATGATGCGGCGGCAGTGATCCAGTGCGGCGCCGATCAGATTGTCGCTTGCCTCGGGCGTGCGGAACGCCGAATGCGCCGACAGCGTCACGTTCGGCAGCTTTGTAAGAGGATGACCAGGCGGGAGCGGCTCGACGGTGAAGACGTCGAGGCCGGCATGCGCGAGGTGGCCGGAGCGAAGCGCATCCAGCATCGCGTCTTCGTCGACGATGGCGCCGCGCGCGGTGTTGATCAGGATGGCGCCCTTGCGCATCTGCGCGATGCGCTCGCGCGACAGAAAACCTTTGGTCTCGTCGTTGAGCAGGAGATGCAGCGAGACGACGTGGCTTTCGGCCAGCAGCTTCTCCAGCGAGACGAATTCGACGCCCGGATGCGTCTTCGGCGTCCTGTTCCAGGCGATCACCTTCATGCCGCAGCCAGCCGCCATGCGTGCAGCTTCCGCGGCGATGCCGCCGAAGCCGATCAGGCCGAGCGTCTTGCCGGTGAGCTGCACCGCGTCGCGGCGCAGCCAGTTGCCCTCGCGCATGCCGCGGTCCATCTCGCCAAAGCTCTTGGCCGAGGCCCACATCAGCGCGATCGCGCATTCGGCCACGGCCGTATCGCCGTAACCCTTGATGGTGTGAACGGTGATGCCGCGCTCAGCGAGCTCTTCCGGATTCATGTAGCTGCGCGCGCCGGTGCCGAGGAAGACCACGTGCTTCAGCCCGGCGCACTTCGCCGCAATCGCTGATGGCACGGCCGTGTGGTCGACGATCATGATCTCGGCATCGCCGAGCAGGCCGGGGAGATCGTCAGGCGTGATGGAGGGATTGCGGACAATGCTGACAGGCAGCTTCGCGGCGCCTAGCAGCTTCTCGGTGACCGCGGCCAGGGTGTCGTTGGCATCGACGAAAACAGCACGCACGGACTTTCTCCTCTTAATCCCAAGCACCCGCCCGGCTGGTCCCATATCCGGACCGGCTTCACCGAGTTTTCTCTCGCTTTGCCAACGGACTAGGCTCTAACCTGCCTCATCGCACAAATCCCCGGCAAATCCGCAATACCATATTGCATTACGCCCTGAATACAGAAATAGTCCACCCGCCGGAGCCGATGGATCCCCATTCCCCAGGGAGTACCGACGATGAACCGCAGGGACGCACTCACCACCGTGGCACTGGCGGGCGCCGCAATGGCCGCAACCGCGTCAGCCAAGGCCGATACCGCGCCGACCTCCACGCTCGATCGCATCAAGAAGAGCGGCGTGCTCCGCATCGCCGTCATTGCCGGCCAGGATCCCTATTTCCACAAGGACCTCGCCACCAATCAATGGTCGGGCGCCTGCATCGACATGGCGAACGACATCGCCGGCAAGCTGGGCGCCAAGGTCGAGATGCTGGAATCGACCTGGGGCAACCAGATCCTCGATCTGCAAGCCGACAAGGTCGACCTCGCCTTCGCCGTGAACCCGACGCCCGAGCGCTCGCTCGTGATCGACTTCTCGACGCCGATCCTGGTGCACTCCTTCACCGTCATCACCAAGAAGGGTTTTGCCAAGCCGCAGACCTGGTCCGAGCTCAACAAGCCCGAGGTCAAGATCGCCGTCGACATCGGCTCGACGCACGAGACCATCGCGCGCCGTTACTGCCCGAAAGCCGATATCCTCGGCTTCAAGACCCGCGACGAGGCGATCCTCGCGGTGTCGACGGGACGCGCCGACTGCAACGTCTCGCTCGCGGTGCTCTCGATCTTCACGCTGAAGAAGAATCCGACGCTCGGCGAGCTCGCGATCCCGCGGCCGATCCTGACACTGCCGACCAATCTCGGCATCCGCGCCGAACCCGATCGCCGCTACAAGGATTTCCTCAGCGCCTGGGCCGACTACAACCGTTCGCTCGGCCAGACCCGCGAATGGCTGCTGAAAGCCTATCAAACCGTCGGCCTCAGCGCCGACGACATTCCCGGCGAAGTGCAGTTCTGATCCAGCCGAGACAGATTGACGCGGATGCCCCGGGCAAAACCGGGACGCTGATATGCAGACGCCGTTACGTGGCACGTCCGGTGTTGACGGGAATCCATGCGCGTTTAAGTAGGTGAGACAAAGACTGCAGGGATGGCGACGTTTGCTGGGCTGGTTCCCGTTGCCGTCACCTAAGCAGGACACATGACGACCTCGCCTCACGCGACCTCGCCTCGTAATTCAGCGCCCCCTCATCTCGCCATCGTCCTGTTCTCGCTCGCCATGGGCGGCTTTGCGATCGGGACCACCGAATTCGCATCGATGAGCCTGCTGCCGTTCTTCGCGGGTGACCTTCACATCGACGAGCCGACGGCCGGACACGCGATCAGCGCCTATGCGCTCGGCGTGGTGCTCGGCGCGCCGCTGATCGCGGTGCTCGGCGCGGAATTCGCCCGGCGCACGCAGTTGCTGGCGCTGATGGCCGTATTCGCACTCGGCAATGCCCTCACCGCGCTCGCGCCCGGCTTTGGTTCGATGGTCGCGGCCCGCTTCCTCTCGGGCCTGCCCCACGGCGCCTATTTCGGCATCGCCGCGCTGGTTGCGGCTTCGCTCGTTCCGCAAGACCGTCGCTCGCGGGTGGTCGGCCAGGTCATGCTGGGCCTGACCATCGCCACCATCATCGGCGTGCCGCTGGCCAATCTGATCGGCCAGAGGGTCGGCTGGCGCGCGAGCTTTGGCCTGGTGTCGGTGCTTGCCTTGATCACGATGCTCTTGTGCGCGCTGTTCGCGCCGCGCGACCAGGCCGGCCGGTCGGATCCGCTGCGCGAGCTCGGCGCGCTCAAAAGCCGCCGCGTCTGGACGACGCTCGCGATCAGCGCCATCGGCTTCGGCGGCATGTTTGCCGTCTACACCTATCTGGCGACGACCTTGATCGAGGTCACCAAGGTCAGCACCGAGGTCATCCCGTTTTTCCTGGCGATCTTCGGCATCGGCGCCACGCTCGGCAATCTGTTCGTGCCGCGCTTCGCCGACCGCGCCTTGATGCCGACGGCGGGCTTCATCCTGGTGTTTGCCACCCTTGCGCTGCTGGCCTTTCCGCTCGTCGCCGGCAATCCCTGGCTGCTCGCGATCGACATCTTTGCCATCGGCGCCAGCGTCGCGCTCGGTGCCGTCCTGCAGACGCGGCTGATGGATGTTGCGGGAGACGCGCAGGCGCTCGCCGCTGCGCTCAACCATTCCGCGTTCAACACCGCCAATGCGCTCGGCCCGTTCCTGGGTGGCCTTGCCATTCGCCACGGGCTCGGCTGGACCTCCACGGGTCCCGTCGGCGCGGGGCTGGCAGTGCTGGGCCTGCTGATCTGGTTCGTCGCCTGGCGCGATACCGGTCCTGCGCCGGTCGAACACGTCTCAGGCAGCGACGCCGCGCCGCGCGAAGCAGCTCCGCTGCAGCAGGCGCCGCCGCTGGCGCCGCGTGAGCGGAGCCGTCCGAGGGAGCCGGTGGCCTGATTGCAACGCGCTCAGAACAGAGCGGCGTTGAGCGCCTGCCCGTAGATCATCGCGGCGACGAGCGAGACGAGGAGGCCCGCGCCCGAGAAGATCACGAGGATCTTCAGAGTTTCGACGTCGACATTGGTTCCCGTCGCGCGGGATATTGCTCTTGCCAGTGCAGCAATCATCGCCAGCTCCGAAGTCGGCCGCGCGGACGCAGGGCCTGACTTCATCTAGCCCAGATCGGCGCGGCTGCCTGTGAAGCAGATTACAGGCAACGCTCGCCCGGCCTCCCTCATCTGCTCCTGACGTTGGCGTTCAGGTCGGCCCACACGCGGAAGCGCACGCCCTCGTTCAGGGGTACGACATGAAACGGCTGGCCGAATATGGCGAGAGGTTCCCCGTGAGACTCGAACCGCGGCCAGGCTTCGGCGACATCAGGCATGCCTGACGTCACGAAGCGCAGCAGGCTGGTCTGAAACCGCGCGGCGACGTCGATGTCGGCAGGGGTCATCGGGCCGCCCTTGCGCTTGAGGATCGGGCGATCGATGAACTCGGGCAGATGCGCCCAGAGGCAGGCATTGTCGGCGCCGTGTGTCGGGCCTTGCGACAGGAACGGCTCCAGCGCCGGACGATGGTCGAACCGGCTCAGCCACACGGCACCGCCTGCGGCCGCGTGGCTTCGCGCCAGATCCGCCATCGGGCGATGCCAGAACGCATCCGACAGCAGCGCCTCGTAGGGATCCTCGTCAGGACGCGCCGAGCCGCGATAGCTGGCCAGCAGGCGCTCCCAGCCGGCATCACCGAACGCGACACGCACGTTTCGCTCGGTGGTGCGGATCATCGCGGCCGGCGGGGTGCTCTTCAAAAACATCACCATCTCGTCGCGGCAGGAGCCGAGCCAGAGAGGAATGTCGCGCAACGCACCCTCGGCAAAGACATCGCGCGGCTCGCGCGGAATCACGGTGCCGTCGAGCACCGGGCCGAACACGGTGCCTGAATCCGTGTCGTCCGCGATCCCTCGGCCGACGCGCTCGACGGCGGCGAAGAGTTGTGGCAGCGGCACGGATGCGATCGCGCTCGCATCGCGTTCGAGTTCGAGCTCGGCCAGCACGCTGCGCGCGACGATGTCGGCATGATCCGCGCTCATGATGTTGCGGCCGGGCGCGCTCAGTGCCAGCGCGCGGGCGAACTTGCCTTGGGCCTGCGGCAGCGTCGCAAGTGCAATCACCATGGACGCGCCGGCGGATTGGCCCGACAGCGTCAGCTGGTCAGGGTCGCCGCCGAAATTGGCGATATTGGCGTGCACCCAGTCGAGCGCGGCGAGCGAATCCGAGATCGCGAGATTATTGGCCTCGGGACATCCGTGCCGGTGCAGTTGCAGGAAGCCGAGCGGGCCGAGCCGGTAGTTGATGGTGACGATGACGGCCGGTCCGTGCGCGGCGAGGAAGCTGCCGTCATAGTCGGCGCCGCCACCGGTGACGAAGGCGCCGCCATGGATGAAGAACAGCACCGGCAGCGGGCGCTCCACTCCATCAGGCGCCCAGATGTTGAGGCTGAGACAGGAGTCTTCTGCCTGATCGAGATGTCCGGGCTGTGGCGCATAGGGGCCATAGTCCGTGCATCGGCGTGGCTCCGTCCATGCGAGCGGCACCGTCGCTTTGGCAAAGCGCCGCGCGGTTGCGAACGGCACGCCCTTGAAGGCGCGGATTTGCCCCTGCTCGGCCCCGATGACGGGACCGAGCGTGGTTGGAACAGCGTTGGTCAGCATCACGCGCGCCGCTTGCCGAGATCGGCGATATCGACCTTGTGGGTTTCGCGTGCGGTTGATGCGGCTGCGGCCGAGGCGACGCAGCAGCCGGCGACGAAGATCGCAACCGGGATCCAGCCGTTCGGTCCCTCGCCGACGAGGCTCGCGCTCACCAGCGGCGTGAAGCCGGCGGCAAGGAAGCCGAGTTGCGTGCCGATCGCCGTGCCGGAATAGCGCACCCGCGCCTCGAACATCTCGGCATAGAACGACGGCCAGATCGCGTTCGGCGCGGAGTAGACGATGTAAAGGCCGATCGCGGCGGCAAAAATCGCCGGCGTGCTGCCCGTCGTGACCAGCATGAAGTAGGGGAACAGCAGCACGGCGCAGCCGAGCACACCACCGATGAACACCGGTTTGCGACCGATCCTGTCGGCGAGCAAGGCCCAGAGCGGCTGCGCGAACAACGCCACGACATTGCCGAGCACGCCGGCCCACAGCATGGTCGGGCGCGCGACGCCGAACTTGCTGGTGGCATAACCGAGCGCGAACACCGCCGTCAGCGTGCTGACGGTTGCGATCAGCGCGCAGACGATGACGCGCAGCACATCCGGCCAATAGTCACGCAGCAGCGCGACGACGGGAAAGCGCGCGACCTGCGCCTTGTCCTTGATGTCCTCGAACACGGGCGTTTCCGGCATGGTCCGGCGCACGAGATATGCGACCAGCAGCACCAATGCGGAGAGCAGGAACGGAATGCGCCAACCCCAGCTCAGCAGCTGGTCTTCCGGCATGCTGGCGACAGGAATGAACACCAGCGTTGCCAGGATCGCGCCGGCCTGGGTGCCGCTCAGCGTCCAGCTCGTGAAGAAGGCGCGGTTGGAATTGGCGGAATGCTCCAGCGTCAGCGAATTCGCACCGCTCTGCTCGCCGGCCGCCGACAGGCCCTGCAACAGACGCAGCAGCGTCAGGATGATGGGCGCGGCATTGCCGATGGTCTTCGCGTCGGGCAACAGACCGATCGCAAGCGTCGAGAAGCCCATCACCACGAGTGTGAACAGCAGCACCGTCTTGCGGCCGATGCGGTCGCCGAAATGGCCGAGGATCACGGCGCCGACGGGACGCGCGATGTAGCCGATGCCGAACGACAGCAGCGCGAGCAGCGTGCCGGTCGCGGGATCGACATTGGCGAAGAACACTTTTGGAAAGATCAGCGCCGCCGCGGTGCCGTAGATGAAGAAGTCGTAGTATTCGAGCATGCTGCCGACGAAGCTGACGAGCGCGGCGCGCTTGGGCAGCTTGTTCTGCGAAACGTCCGCGCTGTCAGGCGCGTGCAGCGATGCAGTTGAGGTCAAGCTCATCAAAATCCTCCCCGTGTGCGCGGTTGCGGCGCGCGCCGTGCCCGTTCGGCCATGCGCGTTTTTGCTTTTGGTTGCCGCAACCTCGGTTTCGCCACATAATGTACGAACTAGTACGTTTATGCAAGATCGCGTCAGAAAACGTCGGATTGGGCGAAATTTGCCTTCACCTTCAAGGTGATCCATAGAAACGGGCGGGAGAAACAGTGATGCTCAAGCGCATGCCGGCCCCATCCAAGCGCACCAACGACCCCGAGCGCACCAAGCGCGACATCCTCGAAGTGGCGATGGCCGAGTTCGCCTCGGAGGGCTATTCCGGCGCCCGTGTCGATGCGATCGCGGCGCGGACCCGCACGTCCAAGCGGATGATCTATTATTATTTCGGCGGCAAGGAGCAGCTCTACCTCGCGGTGCTGGAAGAAGCCTATCGCAGCATTCGCGCGCTGGAGGACCAGCTCGACATCGAAAGCTGCGACGCGCGCGAGGGCCTGCGCCGGCTGATCGAGGCGACCTTCGACCACGACGAGCGCAACCCGAACTTCATCCGCCTCGTCTCGATCGAGAACATCCACCACGGCAAGCACCTCAAGCAGAACCTGCAGCTGCGCCAGCTCAACGCCAGCGTGATCACGACGCTCGACGACATTTTGAAGCGCGGCCGCGGCGAGGGCGTCTTCCGCGACGACGTCGACGCCATCGATCTGCATCTGGCCATCTCCTCCTACTGCTTCTTCCGCGTCGCCAACCGTCACACGTTCGGCGCGCTGTTCGATCGCGATCTCAGCGAGCCGAAGGTGCTGGCGAAGAGCAGGAGCCAGATCGTGGAGATGATTTTGGCGTGGCTGGGGAAGAAGGCTTAGGGCGAAAGCGCGCCACCGTTGAACGGAAGCCCCAGCCACACACTCAGTATCGTCCTGGCGAAAGCCAGGACCCATAGCCACCGAACGCGGTTTGGCGAAGACACGGAGTGACCGGCTCGCGCGACAACATCTCCCTGGGGTAATGGGTCCTGGCTTTCGCCAGGACGACGAAAAACCTCACCCCTCCTCTGCCGCGGAGATGCCGCCTCTCATTCCCTACGCAGGACCAATGGCGGCGTCGGCCAGCGCCTTCAGCGTCGGGAAGTGGAAATCCGGCTTGGTCAGCGCCTCCACTGCGGGCGTGCCGCCGAAACCGGCGATGCCCTGGCGGCGCTCGATCCAGCACACCTTGTAGCCGAGCTTCCGCGCGATGGCGATGTCGTGATACTGGCTCTGCGCCACATGCAGGATGTCGGACTGCTTGTAGCCGAAGGCCGACTGCCGTCCCTTGTTGTAGGCGAAGAATTCCGGATTGGGTTTTGCAACGCCGGTATCGTCGGCGCACACGGTGTCGTGGAAGGGATTGCCGAGCGCATGCGCGTAGCAGGACAGCGCGACGCGGTCGGCGTTGGTCATCGCGACCAGCCGGAATTTCGTGCGCAGGCGCTTCAGCGCCTCGACCGAGTCGGGGAACGGCCCCCAGCGCAGCACCGCGAGTTGAAATACATCGCAGGACGAATCGTCCGCGGGCAGCCCGAGCTCGGTGGCGAGATGGCGATAGACGTCGAACATCACCTCGCTGGAGCGCTCATAATGCTTGTCGCGGCCGCGCTTGTAGGCTTCGAAGATCTTGTCGTCGCTGAGCTCGGCCGGCGTCTTGCCCGAAATCTTGCGCACCGCGGAGAGCACACCGGTCTCGAAATCGATCAAGGTGCCGACGACGTCGAAGGTGAGAACCTTGAAATGGCTGAATGCGGCCTGGGTCGACATATCGGTCTCTTCTTCTCTCAGGGTTGGACAAGGTTGAATGCGGCCATAAGCCAAATTTATAGGTGGGAATTCGGAGCCCTCGTGGCTGCAGCCTGCGCCGCAACCAGCCCCCTCCGGAAGCCCTTTCCTGAGGCTGTCATGTCGATGACACCAGACCTGCGAAGATCCGGCAATTGCCAAATTCTCACGCATCTCATAACATGAGGTTATGCCTGAGCTGCGCCGCATGCTGCCGTCCAGCAACGCCCTGTTCGTCTTCGACGCAGCGGCGCGCAATGGCAGCTTCACGGCTGCCGCCGCCGAATTGAATGTCACGCAGCCCGCGGTGAGCCGCATGCTCGGACAATTCGAGGAGCATCTCGGCGTCCGGCTGTTCGACCGCAAAGCGGGGCGCGCAGTCCTCACCGAGGAAGGCGAACTGCTCTATCGCCGCGTGCTCGAAGGCTTTCGCAGCATCGAGACCGGGCTCACCGAGATCGAGCGCCGCCGCAAGGGCACCGAGACAATAACGCTGTCGGTCTCCTCCGCCTTCACCACGCATTGGCTGATGCCGCGCATCGACAAGCTGCAGAAGCAGTTTCCGCAGGTCGATCTGCGCTTCCAGCTGATATCAGGCGCGCTGCGCGGGCCGGTGGACAATGTCGATCTCGGCATGCGCTTTCGCGATCGCGACGAACCGTCCTCAGGCGGCACGCTGGTGATGAAGGAGGTCATGCTGCCGATGTGCAGCCCGGCCTATCTCGGCGAAACCGATCCCACCAAGGGCAACACCATCATCCGCCTCGCCGAGACGCCCGGCGACTGGTCCGCGGACTACACTTCGCTGCTCACCGGACGCTGTGGCGCAGCCAAGGGCTTGAGCTTCACCGATTATGCCGTCGTGGTGCAGGCCGCCCTGCTCGGCCAGGGCATCGCGCTCGGCTGGCTCACGGTCGCGGCGCACTGGCTGCTGACCGGCGCGCTGGTGCCGGCCTCCGACAGGCTCACCACGACGCGCCGCATCTGCGAATTCCTGCCACCGCGCAACCGGCCGA
>Ga0209148_1000568_pt1 | contig 34536 bp, 24 predicted proteins | sample AraplaCol_mMF_r2_2_FD_184288 | JGI IMG/M metagenome (GOLD analysis project Ga0209148, IMG submission 184288) | Arabidopsis root microbial communities from North Carolina, USA - plate scrape CL_Col_mMF_r2 (SPAdes) (version 2) | ecosystem: Host-associated > Plants > Roots > Endosphere | place... | reverse complement strand
TGCCCTCATTGTCCTTCCACTGCGGGTCGGACGCATCCATCAGGTAACCGGCCGAGAGCACGCCTTCGGAGGCCTCGAGGCCCGCCGGCTTCATCACGGAACCGATCGACACCGACACGTCGGTCATCAGATGCATCGGCTTCCAGCTGAGCTCGGCGATCTTCTTGATCGCTTGAGCCGCGAATTTCGGGGTCGAAATGTTGACGAAGACGTCGGCGCCGGTGTCCTTGAGCTTGACGATATGGGCATCGATCGAAGGCTCGGACGTCTCATAGCTTTCCTCGGCCACGATCAGTTTCGAGGCCTTGTCGCCGAACACATCCTTGATGCCGGCGAGGTAGTCCTTGCCGAAATCGTCGTTGGCATAGAAGATCGCAACCTTCGCGTCCGGCTTCTCCTTCAGAATGTATTTGGCGAAGATCCGTGCCTCGACCCGGTAGCTCGGCTGGAAGCCCATGGTCCAGGGGAAGTTGTGCGGGTCGTTCCATTTGCTGGCGCCGGTGGCGAGGAACAGCTGCGGCACCTTCTTGGAATTCTGGTATTTCTGCACGGCAGTCTGGGTCGGCGTCCCCAGCGCGTTGAACACCAAGAACACCTCATCGCTCTCGATCAGCTTGCGGATCTGCTCCACCGTCTTCGGCGGCGAGTAGCCGTCGTCGTAGGAAATGAAATTGATCTTGCGGCCGTTGATGCCGCCCTGGTCGTTGATCATCTTGAAATAGGCTTCCTCGGTCTTGCCGATGACGCCGTAGGCCGAAGCAGGACCCGAATAGGCCTCGACATTGCCGATCTTGATCTCGGTGTCGGTGACGCCGGTGTCGTACGCCTTCTGGGCGAAAGCGCCCTGGGTCGAGAGCAGCGTCAATGCGGTTGCTGCGGCAAGCAGGGAGAGTTTCTTGTTCATGAAAATTCCTTGGTGTTTCCTGGGCGATTCGTCTGGTTTGGAGCAGGCACGTCGAAAAACAAAAGCGCGGCGAGGGGCGCTTTGATCAGGCATCGGCGACTTTCTGGTCGACCTCGGAAGCCACCGAGAATTCCTTGCGCAGGGTCGGCTTATGGATCTTGCCGGTGGCGTTGCGCGGCAGCGTGTCCACGAAGCGCACCTGGCGCGGGCATTTGAACCGCGCGAGATTGGCTGCGCAATGCGCGAAGACTTCGGTCTCCGTCAGTCTTTGGCCCGGCTTCACCGCGACGATGGCAAGGCCCACCTCGCCCCATTGCGCGTCGGGAACGCCGATCACCGCAGCTTCCGCGACAGCGGTGATCTGGTGCAGGACGTTCTCGACCTCGGCCGGATAGACGTTCTCGCCGCCGGAAATGTACATGTCCTTCCAGCGATCGACGATGTAGTAGAAGCCCTCCTCGTCGACGCGCGTCGCATCGCCGGTGTGCAGCCAGCCGTCGGTGAACGAGGTCTTGTTCGCCTCCGGCCTGTTCCAGTAGCCCGGCGTGATGTTCGGTCCCTTGACCCAGAGCTCACCGAGCTCGCCGACATCGGCATCGCTGCCGTCGGGGCGGACGATGCGTACTTCCGTATGCAGCACCGGCTTGCCGGCAGATCCGGCTTTGCGTGCGGCGTCCTCGCGGTCCAGCACCAGAACGGCGGGCGAGGTCTCGGTCATGCCGTAACCCTGCTGCAGCGCGACGCCGCGTTCTTCCCAGGCCTTCAGCAGCGGCATCGGTATCGGTGCGCCGCCGACACCGCAGGCGATCAGCCGGGAGAGATCGGTCGTCGCAAATGCCGGATGCTGCGCCATGAACTGGTAGATCACGGGCACGCCGAAGAACGCGTTGATACCCTGTGCGGGATCGTCGATCAGGTCGAGCGCAGCGGCCGGGTCGAACGCGCGCATGATCATTACGGTGCCGCCGGCATGCAGCACGGGATTGGTGTAACAATTCAGTCCACCGGTGTGGAACATCGGCAGCACGGTGAGCGCCACCGAGGATGGCCCGATACAGGCGGGGCCGCCGAGATTGACACAATTCCAGAAGGTCATGCCATGGGTGATGGTCGCGCCCTTCGGATGCCCCGTCGTGCCCGACGTGTACATGATGGTCGAGATATCATCGAGCGTGACCTCCTCGGTGCGGTCGAGCGGCCTGGCCGTGGCGATACCGGCTTCATAGGCTCCGCCGGAGCCGAGCGGCAGGGTGGTCGCGACGTTGCAGAGCTTCGCGACGGCGAGCGCCGTCTCGGCCAGTTCAGTATCGTAGATCATCACCTTTGGCGCGCAGTCGCCGGTGATGAACTGAAGTTCGGGAACGGTGAGGCGGATGTTCAGCGGCACGAGGACGGCGCCTAGCCGTCCGCAGGCGAACTGCACGTCCAATATGTCGGTGGTGTTCGGCGCCAGCATGGCGACGCGGTCGCCGCGCGACACCTTCAGCGAATGACGCAAGAACGAGGCGAGGCGCGAGATGCGGGCGTCAAACTCCGAATAGGTGAAGCGGCGCCCGCTTGCGAGATCGACGGCAGCGACCTTGCCGGGCGCGCGGCGGGCATGATGAGCGATCCAATCGTAGTAACGAACGGCCAACTCTCCCTCCCTCCGCGGACTTGTGTCGCCTGCATTCTTATTGCTGTGCACCATGCCCGGCATGGCCCTGGGAGGCCAGCCGGAGTTTAGTGCAGCAGTCTTTTTGATTTGGAGTTGGCCTGCGAGGGGTGAAAATCGTCTTGCGTTGAGTTGCTAGGTAAGCGCTTGCCCGAGTAGGCCTTTCAGGCCAGCCACTCCGCGCAAGTGAGCGGCCAATGTTCCAGCCATGGTGAAAAGCGAAGAGCCGTCGAAGGCGCGCACGCCATGAAGAGCCCTTTTTATACCGCCGAGCACGACGCCTTTCGCGACGTCATGCGCCGTTTCGTCGATAAGGAGATCGCCCCGTTCGCCCATGAGTGGGACGAAGCCGGGGAATTCCCCCGCGCGCTCTATCGCAAAGCGGCGGAGATCGGCCTGTTGGGGCTCGGATTTCCCGAGGAATATGGCGGGATCGCCGCCGACCAGTTCATGAAGATCGTGGCGAGCCAGGAGTTGGCGCGGGCAGGGGCTGGCGGCGTCAGCGCCAGCCTGATGAGCCACACCATCGGTTCGCCGCCGATCGCCCGCGCAGCGCGACCGGAGGTCAAGGCGCGCGTGTTGCCGCAGGTGCTCTCAGGCGAGAAGATTTCCGCGCTCGCGATCACCGAGCCCGGCGGTGGCTCCGACGTCGCGAGCCTCCGCACCCGGGCCCGGCGCGACGGCAATCACTACGTCGTGAGCGGTGAGAAGACATTCATCACGTCAGGTGTGCGTGCCGATTATCTGACCGTTGCGGTGCGTACAGGAGGCGAGGGCGCCAGCGGTGTCAGCCTGCTCCTGATCGAGGGCGACACGCCGGGCCTGTCGCGGACAAAATTGAAGAAGATGGGCTGGTGGGCCTCCGACACTGCGACGCTGCATTTCGACGATTGCCGTGTGCCGGTCGAAAACCTGATCGGTGAGGAAGGGCAGGGCTTCAAGATCATCATGCAGAATTTCAATAGCGAGCGGATGGGCATGGCCGCCGGCTGCACCGCCTTCGCGCGTGTTTGTCTCGATGAAGCCACCGCCTATGCCAAGGAGCGCAAGACCTTCGGCAAGCCGCTCGCCCAGCATCAAGTCATCCGCCACAAGATCGTCGACATGGCGCAGAAGGTCGCGGCGTCGCAGGCGATGCTGGAAATGCTGGCCTGGCGGCTGGAGCAGGGCGAAAGCCCGGTTGCTGAAATCTGCATGATGAAGAACCAGGCGACGCAGACCATGGCGTTCTGCGCTTCGGAAGCCGTGCAGATTTTTGGCGGCGCCGGCTTCATGCGCGGCATCAAGGCCGAGCGCATCTACCGCGAGGTCAAGGTCAACGCCATCGGCGGCGGCACCGAGGAGATCATGAAGGATCTGGCGTCGCGGCAGATGGGGTTGTGACGAAGAGGACAAGATGCTGTTCACCGCCGACCACGACGATATCCGCCGTTCCCTGCAGAAATTCATCACCAACGAGATCAACCCCCATGTCGATGAATGGGAGAAGGCCGACATCTTCCCGGCGCATGAGCTGTTCAAGAAGATGGGCAGCCTCGGCTTTCTCGGATTGAACAAGCCGGTCGCGTTCGGCGGCTCTGGTCTTGATTACTCCTATGCGCTGATGATGGCGGAGGAACTGGGCGCGATCACCTGCGGCGGCGTGCCGATGGCGATCGGGGTGCAGACCGACATGGCAACGCCGGCGCTGGCGCGGTTCGGGTCCGACGAGGTGCGGCGCGAATTCCTCAGCCCCTCGATCTCGGGCGACTATGTCGCCTGCATCGGCGTCTCCGAGCCTGGCGCAGGCTCGGACGTCGCCTCGATCAAGACCGCCGCGCGCTCCGACGGCGACGACTACCTCATCACCGGCGGCAAGATGTGGATCACCAACGGTACTCAGGCCGACTGGATCTGCCTGCTCGCCAACACCGGCGAGGGCCCGGTCCATCGCAACAAATCGCTGATCTGCGTGCCCATGAAGAGCAAGGGCGTCACGGTCGCGCGAAAGCTCGACAAGATGGGCATGCGCTCGTCTGATACCGCGCAGATCTTCTTCGACAATGTCCGCGTGCCCAAGCGCAACCGGATCGGCGAGGAAGGCCAGGGCTTCACCTACCAGATGATCCAGTTCCAGGAGGAACGGCTGTGGGGCGCGGCGGCCTGCCTGAAGGCGCACGAATACATCATCAACGAGACCATCGAATACACCCGCAACCGAAAGGCCTTCGGCAAGTCGATCCTCGACAATCAGGTGGTGCACTTCAAGCTGGCGGAGATGCAGACTGAGGTCGAGCTGTTGCGCGCGCTGATCTATCGCGCCGCCGAGCAGCTCGTGGCCGGCGAGGACGTCACAAGGCTCGCGACCATGGCCAAGCTGAAGGCCGGCCGGCTCGGCCGCGAGCTCACCGACGCCTGCTTGCAATATTGGGGCGGAATGGGCTTTACCAACGAGACGCCGGTGAGCCGCGCCTATCGCGACAGCCGCCTGACCTCGATCGGCGGCGGCGCCGACGAGGTCATGCTGATGGTCTTGTGCAAGATGATGGGCACGCTGCCGGGTAGCAAGGGAAACGCCTGATGATCACGCTCTATCACTGCGACGCCGCGCGCTCGTTCCGTCCGCTCTGGATGCTGGAGGAGATGGGGCTGCCTTATGAGCTGAAGATGCTGCCGTTCCCGCCGCGCGTCTTCGCCAAGGAATATCTCGCGCTCAATCCTTTGGGCACGATTCCCTTTATGGTCGACGGCGAGACGAAGATGACGGAATCATCAGGCATCTGCCATTATCTCGGGGTCAAATATGGTCCGACACCGCTGATGGTCGGCCCGGAGGATCCCGCCTATGGCGCCTTCCTGAACTGGATGTATTTCAGCGACGCCACGTTAACCTTTCCGCAAACCCTGGTGCTTCGCTACACCCAGCTCGAGCCGGAAGAGCGCCGCAATCCGCAGGTTGCCACCGATTACGCCAAGTGGTTCCTGGGGCGGTTGCGCGCCGTCGAGGCAGCGACGGCGAAGGCCGAGACCTTGTGCGCAGGCCGCTTCACCGCGGCTGACATCGTCATCGGCTATGCGCTTCGGCTCGCCGACAATATCGGCCTTGCCAAGGATTTCGGGCCGAATGTCGCAGCCTATTGGGCGCGTTTGCAGCAGCGCGACGGCTTCAAGCGCGCGGTTGCTGCGGAGCAGAAGGCCGGCACCGAGCAGAATGTTGCGCCGCGCGTAAGGGCGTAAACATTCCGCTGGGTGGACTACGATCCTATTGCGGTTCCGGGTGCGACTGATCGTCGTCCCGGAATGGTAATCTTTTGCGCGCGATGACAGCGCTACCTCGTCGTGACAGCGCCCAAATTTCCGCTAAGGTGACCGCGTTGCGCAGCGGCCAAAGAGCCGCGCGAGGAGGATCCCCGATGGAAGACAAGGGTCGCGAATCCGACCATCTGATGCTGATCACGCCGGAGCGGGTTTTCTATGCCGGCCTGCTCGGTCGGCCCCGCAAGCGGACCCCAGGTTGCTGCCACGTCTATGTCGCGGTGAAAGGCAGCCTGCATATGACCATCGACGACGTTCTCGCCTCCGGCGAGCTGTTCGTCACCCTGCCGAACCAGCGGCATTCCATCGCCAGCGACTACCGCACCGCCATCAGCGTCACGCTCGAGCCGGAAAGCATGCCGGACGGCGCGATCGAGGATCTGGCCCAGCGCCTGATGGGACCCGACCGCGCCGCCTATGCCCGCAAGATCCTCGCCGCCTACGCGCTGCTGCGCCAGCGACGTTACGGCGGCATCACCACCGCCGAATTCGACGAGATGTGCTTTGGCGAGGCACTGCCACGCCGCGTGCTCGACCCCAGGGTGACGCGTGCGGTCGCCCGCATCGGGCGCTTTTCGGGCGAGCCGGTGACCGCGGATACCTGCGCGGCCGAAGCAGGTCTCTCCGCCTCGCGCTTCCTGCATCTGTTCAAGGAAGAGACCGGGATCTCGTTCCGCTCCTTCCGCGCCTGGAAGCGCGCCCGGCACCTGCTGCACTTCGCCAACCAGGACCTCAACCTCGCCCATCTCGCGCAGGACATCGGCTATCCCGACAGCACCCATTTCAGCCACTCGATCCGCCGCTTCTACGGATTGAAGCCGCGCGCGATCTTCGTCGGCTCGCGGGATCTTGCCATCTATCGCAGCACCGAGACGGTGCGGCTGGCGGAGGCGGGTTAGCGCCGGTCTCGTAGGGTGGGCAAAGGCGCTCTTGCGCCGTGCCCACCACGTCTCGGCAACTGGCAAAGATGGTGGGCACGCTTCCGCCTTCGCTCTTCGAGCTACGGCGGACAAGTCGCTTTGCCACCCTACGATAGCTCGCCTGTAGCTAGCTTCTCCGCGCAAGAAGCCACATGCCGCGCATCACATGATCGCAAGCGTTGAATTCAACGTTGCGAGACATCATTGGCATGAGCGACAAGGCCGTCATCACCTGCGCGCTGAACGGCGTGCTCACTGATCCCAAGCAGCACAACGTGCCTGTCACGCCCGAGCAGATGGCGCGCGAGGCCAAGGCTGCGTTCGATGCCGGCGCGTCCATCATGCACATCCACCTGCGCCAGCAGGCACCCAACAAGGGCCATCTGCCATCCTGGGAGGTCAGCGTCAGCAGGGAAATCCAGCAGGCGATTCGCGAGGCCTGTCCTGGCGTCATCATCAACCACACCTCAGGCGTCTCAGGGCCGAACTATTCCGGCGCGCTCGACTGCATTCGCGAGACCAGGCCGGAGATCGCCGCCTGCAACGCTGGCTCTCTGAACTACCTGAAGGTGAAGGCCGATAACAGCTGGGCCTGGCCGCCGATGATGTTCGACAACGCGGTGGAGAAGGTGAAGGACTATCTCGACGTCATGAATGCGGTCGGCACCATCCCCGAGTTCGAATGCTTCGACGTCGGCATCGTCCGTTGTGTCGGCATGTACACCCAAGTCGGCATGTACAAGGGACCGCTCGAATATAATTTTGTGATGGGCGTTGCGTCCGGCATGCCATCGGATCCCGACCTGCTGCCGATCCTGCTCAAGCTGAAGCGCCCTGAGGCGCATTGGCAGGTCACGGCTATCGGCCGCGAAGAGATCTGGCCGCTGCACCAGCGCTGCGCCGAGCTCGGCGGCCACTTGCGCACCGGCCTCGAGGACGCCTTCTATCTCGCCGATGGCAAGAAGGTGACCTCGAACGGCCAGCTGATCGAGGCCATCGCCGCGTGCGCAAGACGCGCGGGCCGCGAGATCGCGAGCCCGGCTGAAGCGCGGAAGATCTTCGGGGCGAACAGGTAGTCACACACTCCGTCATTCCGGGATGGCCCGAAGGGCCAGGCCCGGAATCCATACTCTTGATCGTGGCTGTGGATTCCGGGCTCGCGCTCCGCGCGCCCGGAGATGACGGGCAGGAGCAATAATGTCTACCATAGAAAACACCATCTCCCCCGGCAGCGCCGCCTACCACGCCAACCGCGACGGCATACTCGCGCTGATCGACCGCATGCGCGCGCTGGAAGAGCGTACGCGTGCCGCTTCGGCCGGGGCGAAGGATCGCTTCCACAAGCGCGGCCAGCTGCTGCCGCGCGAGCGGGTCGCGCTGGTGCTCGATCCCGGCGCGCCCTTCATCGAGCTGTCGACGCTCGCTGGCTACATGTTCGACGTGCCGGACGCGGGCAAGAGCGTGCCCGGCGGCGGCGTCATCGCCGGCATCGGTTTCGTCTCTGGCGTCCGCTGCATGGTCAGCGCCAGCGATTCCGGCATCGATGCCGGCGCGCTGCAGCCTTACGGCCTCGACAAGACCCTGCGGGTGCAGGAGCTCGCGTTGGAGAACAAGCTGCCTTACGTCCAGCTCGTCGAAAGCGCTGGCGCCAACCTGCTGCGTTACCGCGTCGAGGATTTTGTCCGAGGGGGCAACATCTTTCGCAATCTCGCGCGGCTTTCGGCGGCGGGGTTACCCGTTGTCACCGTCACGCATGGCTCGTCCACGGCCGGCGGTGCCTACCAGACCGGCCTGTCCGACTACATCGTCATGGTGCGCGGCCGCACCCGCGCATTCCTTGCCGGTCCTCCGCTGCTGAAGGCCGCGACCGGCGAGATCGCGACAGAAGAAGAACTCGGCGGCGCCGAGATGCACACGCAGATCTCCGGCCTCGGCGATTACCTTGCCGAGGACGATCGCGACGCCCTGCGCATCGCGCGCGAGATCATGGCGGCGCTCCAATGGGAACGCCCGGAAAAGACGGCCTCGCAGTTCAAGCCGCCACGCTACGATCAGGACGAGCTCCTCGGCATCATGCCGATGGACCACAAGCGCCCCGTCGACATGAAGCAGGTGATCGCCCGCATCATCGACGACTCCGATTTCACCGAGATGGCGCCAAATTACGGTCCGGCCACGGTCTGCGGTCACGCCCGCATCGAGGGCCAGGCGATCGGCATCATCACCAACAACGGTCCGCTCGATCCCGCCGGCGCCAACAAGGCGACGCATTTCATCCAGGCCTGCTGCCAGACCCGCACGCCGATCCTCTATCTCAACAACACCACCGGCTACATGGTCGGCAGGGCCTATGAAGAAGCCGGCATGATCAAGCACGGCTCGAAGATGATCCAGGCGGTGACGTCGGCGACGGTGCCGCAGATCACCATCTATTGCGGCGCCTCGTTCGGCGCCGGCAATTACGGCATGTGCGGGCGCGGCTTCCATCCGCGCTTCTGCTTCTCCTGGCCGAACGCCAAGACCGCGGTGATGGGCGGCGAGCAGGCCGCCGAGACCATGGCGATCGTCACCGAGGCCGCTGCCGCGCGCCGTGGCAAGCCGGTCGAGAAAGACAAGCTCGACGCCATGAAGGCGCAGATCGTCGGCGTGTTCGACGGCCAGATGGACGTGTTCTCGACCAGCGCGCGTGTGCTCGATGACGGCGTGATCGACCCGCGCGACACCCGCGCGATGCTCTCCGAAGTGCTGGCGATCTGCCGCGAAGGCGATGCGCGCACGCCCCAGCGCATGCAATTCTCGGTGGCCCGCCCATGAGGAACGGATCAGTGCGGCACCGGCCGTTCTCCAAGGTCCTGGTCGCCAATCGCGGCGAGATCGCATTGCGCGTGATGCGCAGCGCGCGGCAGCTCGGCTTAGGCGTCGTCGCGGTCTACTCGGATGCGGATCGCGATGCGTTGCATGTGCGGCAGGCCGATCAGGCCGTGCGGATTGGCGAAGCGCTGCCGGCGCAGTCTTATCTCAACATCCCCGCGATCATTGCAGCGGCGAAAGCGAGCGGCGCAGGCGCCGTCCATCCCGGCTATGGCTTCCTCGCCGAGAACGAGGAATTTGCGCGAGGCTGCCAGGATGCCGGCCTCGTCTTCATCGGTCCGTCGCCGCAGGCGATCGAGGCGATGGGCAACAAGGCCGGCGCCAAGGAGATCATGGCGAAGGCCGGCGTGCCCATCGTGCCCGGCTATCAGGGCTCCGATCAAGGCGACGAGGTCATGCTCGCGGAGGCCAAAAAGATCGGCTTCCCCGTGATGATCAAGGCGGTCGCCGGCGGCGGCGGCCGCGGCATGCGGCTCGTGACCGACGCGGCATCGTTCCCCGATGCCCTGCGCAGCGCGCGGTCGGAGGCCAAGGCGGCGTTCGGCGATCACACTGTCATCCTCGAGCGCGCGATTCAAAATCCCCGCCATATCGAGATCCAGGTGTTCGGCGACAGCCATGGCAATGCCATCCATCTCGGCGAGCGCGACTGCTCGGTGCAGCGGCGCCACCAGAAGCTGATCGAGGAGGCGCCGTCGCCCGCGGTCACGCCGGAGCTGCGTACGAAGATGGGCGAGGTTGCCGTCGCGGCTGTGAAGGCACTGCGCTACGAGGGCGCCGGCACGCTGGAATTCCTGGTCGATGCGAGCGGTGAGTTCTACTTCATGGAGATGAACACGCGTCTCCAGGTCGAGCATCCCGTTACTGAAGCGATCACCGGGCTCGATCTCGTCGAGCTGCAGCTGCGTGTCGCCCGCGGCGAGGCCCTGCCGATGAAGCAGCAGGACATCAAATTCTCCGGCCACGCGATCGAGGTGCGGCTCTGCTCCGAAGACGCCGCGCAGGATTTCATGCCGCAGTCCGGCCGCATCTCGCGCTGGCAGGTGCCTGATGGCATCCGTATCGAGCATGCGCTGCAATCGGGCACGGAGATCCCGCCATTCTACGATTCCATGATCGCCAAGGTGATCAGCCACGGTGCTACGCGCGAGGAGGCGAGGGGGCAGCTGATCGTCGGGCTGGAGCAGCTCACTGCGCTTGGCGTGACGACCAATCAGGCGTTCCTGATCTCGTGCCTGCGTCATCCCGGCTTTGCCGACGGCGAGGCGACGACGGCTTTCATCGGCAAGCATCGCGACGAGCTGCTGGCGCCGCGCGCAGACGCCGCATTCGATACGGCGCTGGCTGGCCTGCTGCTCTACGTCACCAATCCGCGTGCGCCGGCATGGCGCAGCGGCCGGAGCCTGTCGGCGACGTTTTCTCTGCCCGCGAAGATCGAGATCGCCGGTCATGCGCTTGAGCTCGAAATCACCCGCGAGCGCGATGGCAGCTATATCGTCGCCACCGGCGCGCGGCAGGACAGATTCGAGATCGAGCAGCTCGAGTCCGATGCAATCCGCTTCCGCCACGACAGCGTGATGGACAGCGCCAAATTCCTGCGTGACGGCGACCGCCTGTATGTCCAGCATCGCGGCATCCCGCTCGCGGTGAATGATCTGACGATCGCCGCGCCGAAGGCTGCTGCAGGCAATGGCGGCGATGGCAAGGTCCGCGCCGCCATGAATGGCCGCGTTGTCGCTGTCCTGGTCAAGCCTGGCGACCGCGTCACATCAGGCCAGCCGGTGCTGACACTGGAAGCGATGAAGATGGAGCACGTCCACAAGGCTGCCATTGACGGCGTGGTCGCCGCGATCGACGTCGCCGAGGGCGAGCAAGTGACAACGGGCAGGATCGTCGCGGAGATCGAGGCGGCTTAGCGCCCCAAAGCGGTCTCGTAGGGTCGGCAAGGGCGCAAAGCGCCGTGCCCACGATCGCTCAACTATTTCGAGGTGGGCACGCTTCGCTTTGCCCACCCTACGGCACCTCTCCGTAAAGATGCAGAAAGTCGAATAATATCAATCGAGTAATCGATAGAAAATCTTGCGATCGATCTAGATTGAACCTTGTTCATATTTTAGCTACAAATAATGAACGATGTTCAAATCGGAGGTCTGCATGCTGCGCCCACGTGAACAAGCTCAAGCGACCAATGCCCTGCTCCCGTCGATGCATGGTCGGCTCCTGCTGACTGTCCGCGAAAAATACCTGCTCGCCGCGCTCTCTGTCCTCACCCTCGCAGCGCTCTTCGCGCCCGCGTTGCCCGCCGCCAGCTGGCACATCCCGCACTTCGTCGACACCCGTGCCTGGCTCGGCGTACCGAACGCCGGCGACGTGCTGAGCAATCTGGCCTTCCTCGCGATGGGTGTCTGGGGCACGGAGCGGCTCCGCGGCCGCAGTGACGCGCCCGTGGGGGCCAGCTGGTTCTTCGTGGGGCTGATCCTCACATGCCTGGGCTCCGGCTTCTATCATCTCGACCCCGACATGCCGCAACGCCTCATCGCAGATCGTCTCGGCATGGCAGTGGCGTTCGCAGGCTTCCTCGGGATCGCGGCCAGCGAGCGTATCAGCGTCCGCGCGGGGGAAGCGGTGCTGGTGCTGATGATGGTTGCAGGCCTGCTTGCGGCGTGGGTGGCGCGCGACAATCTGACGCCATGGGCGGTCGTGCAATACGGCGGCATGGCTCTCGCCGTGGGACTGGCGTCGACGCGGCCGCGGTCCGGCGCGATCGGCGTGCCGCTCGGCGGCGTGATTGTCTTCTATTTGCTGGCCAAGCTTTTCGAGCTGGGCGACGTGACCATCTTCGAAGCGACCGGGCACCTCGTCTCGGGCCACACGCTCAAGCATCTCTCCGCCGCGCTCGCGGCATGGCCGGTCATCCGGGCGTTGCGGCCTACTGGCCTCGCCCCGTCCCCTCATTGAGCAGACACGCCACCTGGTGCCCGTCACCCGCGTCCAGCAGCACCGGCCGCTCCATCTTGCATCGCTCGATCGCGAACCGGCAGCGGGTGTGAAACGCGCAGCCGGGCGGCGGGTTGACGGGACTCGGCACGTCACCGTCAACCAGCGGCGCTAGCTTCTTTGCCAGCGGGTTGGCAACCGGCACCGAGGCAAGCAGCGCCTGCGTGTAGGGATGGCGCGGATTGCGGAAAAGCTCGTCCTTGTCGGCGATCTCGACAATACGCCCGAGATACATCACGGCGACGCGGTGGCTGATATGGGCGACTACGGCAAGGTCGTGCGCGATGAAGAGATAGGAGAAGCCGTGCTGCTTCTGGAGATCAATCAACAGATTGATCACCTGCGCCTGGATCGAGACGTCGAGCGCCGACACCGGCTCGTCGCAGACGATCAGGCGCGGCTCCAGCGCAAGTGCCCGCGCGATGCAGATGCGCTGGCGCTGGCCCCCGGAGAATTGATGCGGGAAGTTGCGCATCTGGTCGGGACGCAAGCCCACCTGCTCGAACAGTTTTGCGACGCGCGCCTCCAGCGCCTTGCCGGTCGCGAGCCCGTGGACCGCAATCGGCTCGCCGACGATATCGCCCGCGGTCATGCGCGGATTGAGCGAGGCGAAGGGATCCTGGAACACGATCTGCATCGCGCGGCGATGCGGTCGCAGCGCTGTCTTGGACAGATGCGTGATGTCCTCGCCGTCGAGGCGGATCTGGCCCGAGGTCGGCTCCACCAGCCGCAGCACGCTGCGCGCCACTGTCGATTTGCCGCAGCCGGATTCGCCGACGAGGCCGAGCGTCTCGCCTGCACCAAGGGAGAAGGAGACGCCGTCGACCGAGTGCACGGTGCCGACCTGCCGGCGCAGCACGCCCGCGCGCACCGGATAGTATTTTTTGAGATCGGTGACTTCGAGCAGCGCCCTGGTCATGCCACCTCCGCTACGTCAGCCGCGCGCCAGCACGCCGCGAGATGGCCGCCGCCCCAATCGGTCAGCGGCGGATATTCCGCTTCGCAGCGTTTCACCGCGAGCTTGCAGCGCGGCGCGAAGGCACAGCCTTTCGGCAGCCGCACCAGCGATGGCACGGTGCCGGGGATTTCGTTCAGCCGCTCCTGCGCGGCGACGCCAGACGCCGGCACGGCCGGGATCGAGGCCATCAGCCCGCGCGTATAGGGATGTTTTGGAGCAGCAAACAGCGCCTCGACGCTGGCTTCCTCGACCTTTCGCCCCGCATACATCACGATGACGCGTTGTGCGGTCTGCGCGACGACGCCGAGATCATGCGTGATCAGCACGAGACCTGTGCCAAGCTCCTTCTGGAGGTCGAGGATCAGCGCCAAAATCTGCGCCTGGATGGTGACGTCGAGCGCGGTGGTCGGCTCGTCCGCGATCAGCAGCGCCGGCCGGCACGCCAGCGCCATCGCGATCATGGCGCGCTGGCGCATGCCGCCGGAGAGCTGGTGCGGATATTCGCGCGCGCGCCGCGCCGGCTCGGGGATGCGCACCAGCCGCAGCATCTCGACGGCGATATTCTGCGCGTCCCTTGTCGACAGGTTCCGGTGCAGCCGCACGGCCTCGACGATCTGGTCGCCGATGCGGATGACAGGGTTGAGCGAGGTCATCGGCTCCTGGAAGATCATGGAGATGCGGTTGCCCCTGACCTTGCGCATCTCTGCTTCATTGAGCACCAGCAGATCAGTGCCTTCGAGCCAGACCGAGCCGCCGACAATACGGCCGGGCGGATCCGGCACCAGCCGCATCAAGGACAATGCGGTGACACTCTTGCCGCAGCCGGATTCGCCGACGATGGCGAGCGTCTCGCCCCGCTTCACCGTGAAGGAGACGTCGTCGACCGCCTTGAACAGGCCGGAATTGGTGAAGAACACCGTTTTCAGGTTCTTCACATCGAGCACGAGGTCGGAGGTATCAGCCATCAGCCGCGCTGCCGGGGATCGAGAATGTCGCGCAGGGCGTCGCCGAACAGATTGGCGCCGAATACCGCGAGGCTGATGGCGATGCCCGGGAAGATCACCAGCCACGGCGCGGTCCGGACATATTCGGCGGCGGACTCGGAGAGCATGCGGCCCCACGAGGGATAGGGCTCGGGAATGCCGAGGCCGAGGAAGGACAGCGAAGCTTCGGTCAAAATGGTCGAGCCGAGCTGAGCGGTGGCGAGCACGATCAGCGGCGCGAGCGTGTTCGGAAGCACGTGGCGCAGCGCGATGCGGACCTCGCTCATGCCGATCGATTTCGCGGCTTCCACGAACGGCTGCTCGCGCAGCGCCAGCGTGTTGGCGCGGGTGACACGCGACACGGTGGGGATCAACGGAATGGCAATGGCAAGGATGACGTTCGGCAGCGATGGGCCTAGTGCGGCTGTCATGATCAGGGCCAACACCAGCAGTGGCAGCGCCTGCAGGATGTCCGAGACGCGCTGGAACACGAGATCGACCCAGCCGGAGAGATAGCCGGAGGTGAGGCCGACGATCACGCCGATCGTGCCACCGAGCGCGGTCGAACCGATGCCGACCGCAAGCGAGATCCGCGCGCCATGGATGATGCGGCTGAACACGTCGCGGCCGAAGGAATCCGTGCCCATCCAGTGCGCCAGGCTCGGGCGTGCCAGCGCATGTGCGGCATCGACGGAGAGAGGATCATAGCGTGCGATGAAGTCGGCGAAGATCGCCGTCAGCACGAACAGCGTCATGATGATGAGCCCGGCCGCACCCAGCACATGCCGCTGCGCCAGAAACAGCACGCGTCGCCAGCCGCCGGTGGCATTTGCCCCGGCCCGCTTCAGTTCAACCTCGAAGTCGATCGCGGCCAAGCTGATCTCCTAATCCGTATAGCGGATGCGCGGGTCGAACACGGCGTACAGCATGTCGACGATGAAATTCGCGCTCACCACCACGACCGCGATCAGCATCACGAGGTTCTGCACGATCGGATAATCGCGCCAGCGGATCGCTTCGACCAGGAAGCGGGCGACGCCGGGAATGTTGAATACGGTCTCGGTGACGATGAGACCGCCGATCAGGAACGCCGCCTCGATGCCGATCACCGTGATGACAGGCAAGATCGCGTTTTTCAGCGCGTGGCGATAGTTCACGGCGGCATCAGAGGCGCCCTTGGCGCGGGCCGTGCGGATATAGTCCTGCCGCAGCACCTCCAGCATCGAGGATCGCGTGATGCGCATGGTCAGCGCCGAGCTGCGAAAACCGACCACCATCGCCGGGATGCAATAGGTCGCGAATGCCTCGCCAAAACTCTGCGGATTCGGATTGAAGATCGGCATCTGTCCGAACATGGCGACCGACGCGGTCAGGATCAGAAGGCCGAGCCAGAACGAGGGCAGCGACAATCCGCTCAAGCTCATCACGCGCAGCGCGTAGTCGATCCGCGAGCCCTGCTTCACGGCGCTGATGACGCCGAGCGGAATGCCGATCGAGGCCGAGAACAGCAGCGCGAGGCCGGCGAGCCGCGCGGTGATCGGGATCCGCGGCAAGATTTCCTGAAGCGCGGGCTTCTCCGAGACATAGGAGTAGCCAAAATCGCCGCGCAGAAATCCGCTGATCCAGTGCCAATATTGCATGATCAGCGGCTGGTCGATGCCGAGCTCTTTTTCCAGATTGGCCTTGTCGGCGGGATCGACATAGCCGGCCGCCGCGAACAGGATGTCGACGATATTGCCGGGCACGATGCGCAACAGGAAGAAGATGACGATCGAGATCCCGAACAGGGTCACGAGCATCAGGAGCAGGCGCCGCACCAGATAGGCAAACATTCGCGCCCTCCCGCGAAACCGTCAGCGCCTACTTGTCCATCCAAAGATCTTCGTACCGGTACCCATTATAGGAGCTGTTGGTCATGATAGTCACGCCCTTCACATAGGGCTGCCAGCAGGTGCCGGTCCGTGCATGGAAGATGATCGGGCGTGCCACGTCCTCCTGCAGCTTCTTGTCGATCTCCCACACCAGCTTCTTGCGCTTGGCGACGTCGGTCTCCTGCGACTGCACGTCGAACAGCTTCTCGATCTCCTTGTTGCAGTAATTGGTATAGTTGCGTTCGGAGCCGCAGGAATAGTTCTCGTAGAAGGACTGGTCGGGGTCGTCGACGGCGTTGCCGGTCAGGTTGAGCCCGAGCATGTAATCCTTGCGCGCGATCTTGGGGAACCAGTTCGCGGTCTCGACCACGTCGAGCTCGCCGTCGATATAGATGCTCTTGAGCTGGTCGATCAGGATCACAGCGGGATCGCGATAAACCGGGATGTTACGCGTCGAGATCTTGACGGCGAGATGCTTGTCCGGTCCATAGCCGGCCTTCTGCATCAGCTTCTTGGCTTCCTCGCGGTTGGCGGCGACATCCGGGCCATAGCCCGGAATGGTCTCCAGCATCTCCTTCGGCATGCCCCACAGCCCGTTCGGCGGCGGCAGCATGGTGCCGCCGATGTCGCCCTGGCCCTCGAACATGATCGAGATGAATGCCTTGCGGTCCAGCGCCAGCGCCATCGCCTTGCGGATGTCGATGTTGTCGAATGGTGGGGCGGATGAATTGACGATGATGTTGGTCGAGACGTTGTTCGGTTCGACCTCGCAGATCGCGTTCGGGGACTGCGATTTCACGTCCTTCAGCAGGGGAATGCTCACCTCGGTCGGGAACGTCATGTCGAATTTTCCGGCGACGAAGGCGAGAATCGCGGTGGAGCGGTTCGGGATGATGGTGAACTCGATGCCGTCCAGATAGGGCCGGCCCTTGCGCCAATAGTCCGTGTTCCGTGTCAGCTTGATCGATTCGTTGGCCTTGAACTCGACGAACTTGAACGGGCCGGTCCCGATCGGATGCGTGCGCATGTCGCCGGGCGAGACGTGGCAGGGATAGACCGGCGTGTAGCCCGAGGCGAGCAGCGCCAGCAGCGACGGCTGCGGCCGCTTCAGATTGAAGGACACCTCGAAATCGCCGTTGGTCGAGATGTCGTTGACCTGCTCGTACCAGGCCTTGCGGGGGTTCTGGCGGAATTTCTGCTGCGACTTGCCCATCAGCATGTCGAAGGTGCATTTGACGTCGGCCGAGGTGAACGGCTTGCCGTCGTGCCATTTCACGCCCTGGCGCAGCTTGAAGGTCAGTGTCTTGTTGTCATTGACCCAGGCCCAGCTCTCGGCGAGCTCGGGTACGATGTTCTCCATCGTGTTCTGGGCCTCGTCCTGCTTGTAGATGACGAGGTTGTTGAAGACGGGCATGAAGGGAACATTGATGGAGTAGGTCGCGCCCTCATGGATGGAGGCGTTGCCGGGGCTGTCGCGGTGATACATCCGCAGGATTCCACCCTGCTTGGGCTCGCCGGCAAATGTCGCGGTCGAAAACGCCAGCAAAGACAGCGCCGCCGTCGCGGCGAGCGCCCACACGCTCCGCATCCTCGGTCCTCCCTGGACGTTAGTCTCTTGGGCCATTTGTGGCCTGTTTGACCGGACGATAGCCGAGCCGCGTGGAGGGAGGCAACCGGCAAGGGCTCGCACTGTCTTGGTAATTCGGATGACGAAAAGCCGCGGGGTGATTCTCTCAATGTGAGAGTGCAGGTGCGAACGCACGGTTCCCGCGCCGATGCGCGCGTCGCTAGCTCAACACGCTCCGCCGTCGTCCCGGATCGGCGCGCGCTTAAGGCGCGTTTGTCCGGGATGACGGTGGAGTTTGCAGGCTCACGCTCACACAATCCGCGACGTCTTGTTGCCCCAGTACCGGTCCCTGAGCAGCCGCTTGTACAATTTCCCCGTCGGCAACCGCGGCAATTCCTTCTCGAAGTCGACCGAGCGCGGCACCTTCTGCCGCGACAGCGACCCTCCGCAGAAGGCGATCAGCTCTTCGGCGAGCGCTTCGCCCGGTATCACGCCCGGCATTGGCTGCACCACGGCCTTCACCTCTTCGCCGAGATCGGCATTGGGCACCCCGAACACCGCGGCGTCAGCGACTTTCGGATGGGTGATCAGCAAATTCTCGCATTCCTGCGGATAGATGTTCACGCCGCCGGAGATGATCATGAAGGTGGCGCGATCGGTGAGATAGAGGAAGCGGTCCTCGTCGACATAACCGACGTCGCCGACCGTGCTCATGCTGCCGTCGGCCGAGCGCGCCTCTTTCGTCTTCTCGGGATCGTTGAAATATTCGAACGGCGAACCCGTCTTGAACCAGACCTGGCCGGGCGTGCCGGTCGGGCACGGCTGCATGTTCTCGTCGAGAATATGGAGATCGCCGAGCAGCACCTTGCCGACGGTGCCGCGGTGGCTGAGCCATTCCTCGCTGTTGCAGGCGGTGAAGCCGAGGCCTTCGGTCGCGCCGTAATATTCGTGGATGATCGGGCCCCACCATTTGATGATGTCGTCTTTCACCAGCGCCGGGCAGGGCGCGGCGGCATGGATCGCGATCTCGAGCGACGACAGGTCGTAACGCGCGCGCACGTCTTCCGGCAGCTTCAGCATCCGCGAGAACATCGTCGGTACCAGCTGGGTGTGGGTAATGCCCCATTGTTGCACCAGCTGGAGGTAACGTTCGGGATCGAAATGCTCCATGATGATCACGGTGCCGCCCATGCGGATCGTGAGATTGACGGCGGCCTGCGGCGCGGAGTGGTAGAGCGGCGCCGGCGACAGATAGACCATGCCCTCGCGATAGTGCCAAAGTTTTGTCAGGAAATCGAACAGCGGCAGATTGTGTCTTGGCGGCTCCTCCGGCAGCGGCCGCAGGATTCCCTTCGGCCGTCCCGTCGTGCCGGATGAATAGAGCATCGCGGTGCCGAGCCATTCATCGGCGATCGGCGTCTTCGGCAGGTCGGCGGTGACGTCTGCAAGGCCAACGATGCGATCGCTCTCGCCGGGGCCGTCCGCGACGATGCAGAGCTTGACATCGGGGCAGACCTGAATGGCCTCGCGCGCAATGTCGAGCTTTGCCATCGACGTGATCAAAACCTTCGACTGGCTGTTGACGAGGAGATAAGCGAGCTCGCCCGGTGTCAGGAAGGAGTTGATGCAGGTGTAGTACAGCCCCGATCGCTCACCCGCGCCGCAGGCTTCGAGATACCTGGAGTTGTTCTCCATGAAGATCGAGTAGTGATCGAGTCGCTTCAAGCCATGCTTGCGAAACAGATGCGCCAGCCGGTTGCTGCGCGCATCGAGCTCGCGATAGGTGACGGCTTCGCCCGTTGCCGCCATGATGAAGGCGGGTTGCAGCGGGCGCAGGCGGGCATGCAGGCCTGGGTACATCAGTCCTCCGGATCAGGTCATGCGGCGAGATCAAGGATTTCGCGTATTTGCGCCGGGCTCTCGATCCTGCGCGGATTGTGCGGGATCCAGTTCGTGCGCATCGCCTGCTCGGCGATGGCGCCGAAATGTTCCGGCGCGACGCGGACATCGGCCAGGCTGCGCGGCATGCCGAGCGAGCGGATGAAGGCATCGAGCACGTCGGCGGCGTTATGGCCGGGAAAGCCCATCGCGGCAGCGACGATCATCTGGCGCTCGGCATTGGCGCTCGCATTCCAGCGCATCACCGCCGGCAGCATGACGCAGGAAGTGTGGCCATGCGGCACGCTGAAGGCCGCGCCCAGCACATAGCCGATGCCGTGGCTCGCGCCCATCGGCACGCCGGCCGCGAGCGCCCCCATCGACAGCCAGGTGCCGATCTGCGCATCCATCCGCGCATCGAGATCCCTGGGGTCGGCCTTCACCCGTGGCAGCGAGTCGGCGAGCATGGCGAGGCCCTTCACCGATTGCGCGTCGGCATAAGGATGCGTCTCGTGCGAGCAGATCGCCTCGACGCAATGGTCGATGGCGCGGATGCCGGTGGAGAGAAACAGCCATTCCGGCGTATGCACGGTGATGGCAGGGTCGAGGATGGTCGCGCGTGGCACGGCCAGCGGATGCCGCAGCATCTGCTTCACATGCGTGATGCGATCGGTGACGCCGGCAATCGACGAGAACTCGCCGCCGGCAATCGTGGTCGGCACGCTGATCTGGCGCACGGTCGGCGCGGTCATGTCGGGCGCGACGCCCTTGTGCACGCGGATGCGGTCGATGCCGGCGATATCGTCAATGCCATTGGCCAGGCAAAGCTGCACCGCCTTGGCGCCGTCGGTGATCGAGCCGCCGCCGACGGTGACGATCAGGTCGGCGTTGGCCGCGCGCGCGGCGTTGGTGGCTGCGATCACCGCCTCGCGCGGCGTGTGCGCGGGCATCGCATCGAACAGCCCGGCGCAGCGTGGGCCCAGAGCCGCGACGATTTTCGCGATTTCGTCGGTTTCTCGGTTCAGCGTCCCTGATACCATCAGGAAGGCGCGGCGGGTTCCAAGCCGGTCCATCTGCGCGAGGATGGCCTCGGCCGCCGGATGACCGAACACGACCTCCTCGATCGCGCCGTAAACGACACGTCCCTGGTGCACGCCTGTCCTCCCCGGACATCTCGTCTTGTTTGGTATGGGGTAGTCTAGCCAAGCCGGCCGTCTCAGTCATGTGCGAAGACGCTGGGGTCTCCGCTCTCTCGTCGCCCTCTCCCCGTTCTTACGGGGAGAGGGCGGGGTGGGGGGCTCTATCGGCTGAGACGGTGACAAGTGGACTCGCCGAGACTCCCCCTCACCCGCCAGCGGGGAGAGACGAAGAGAGCGCGTGTCAACTCGCCATCAGGCCAGGGCACTCTCCCCAGCATTGCGCGTGACGCAGTCTTGAAGATTTCATCATCGCCACCCATCTTGTGGCGCCCGCGGGTAGAGGACTACCCTGCTTTTTCCGCGGCTTTCATGCGAGGACCTGGGATGAGTGGACCGAACGGAAGCGAGCAATTTGTCAAAACGCACGATTTCGTTCAGATCAGGCCTTACGCCATCGCCGGTCTTCTTGCCGCGGCCTTCGCGCTCAGCGGTTGCGGACAGCCGGCCTCGCAAGCGTCTGTGCCGCCGCCTCCACCGGTGACCGTCGCCCAGCCGGTCAAGCGCACGGTCACCGATTGGGACGAGTACACCGGGCGCTTCGAGGCGGTCGAGGAGGTGCAGGTGCGCCCCCGCGTCGGCGGCTTCGTCAACTCGGTCGAGTTCCAGGACGGCGCGATCGTGCATCAGGGCGACCTGCTCTACGTCATCGACCCACGCCCCTTCGAGGCGGTGGCCGAGCAGGCGGACGGCCAGCTCTCCGACGCCCGCGCCAAGGTGGAGCTCGCCAAGCGCGAGCTCGATCGCGGCCTGAACCTGGTGCAGACCAGCGCGGTCTCCGAGCAAGTCGTCGACCAGCGCCGCCAGGCCTTGCAGGCCGCGCACGCCGCCGAGACCCAAGCCGAGGGCGCGCTGAAGGCGGCCCGGCTCAACATCGAATTCACCCATGTCACCGCACCGCTCACAGGGCGCGTCAGTCGCCATCTGGTCAGCCCCGGCAACCTCGTGCAGGGCAGCGACACCGGCACCTCGACATTGCTAACCTCGATCGTCTCGCTCGATCCGATCTACATCTATTTCGACATGGATGAGACGACCTTCATCAAATACAGCAAGCTCTGGTTCGAGGGTAAGCGGCCGAGCTCGCGCGACACCGCAAACCCCGTGCAGGTGACGCTCGCGGGCGAGACCAAGCCGTCGCATGACGGCGCCATCAACTTCCTCGACAACCGTCTCGATGTTTCCACGGGCACGCTGCGCAGCCGCGCTGTGGTCAAGAACACCGATCTGTCGATCCTGCCCGGCCAGTTCGGCCGCGTCCGCCTGATCGGCAGCGCGCCCTACGAGGCCCTCCTGATTCCTGACGTCGCGGTTGCGACGGACCAGTCGCGCAAGATCGTGTTCGTGGTGAAGCCCGACGACACCGTCGAAGCGCGTCCCGTCGTGCTCGGGCCGCTCGATGACGGCCTGCGCGTCATCCGCGAGGGGCTGAACGCGGATGACCGCGTCATCGTCAATGGCATCCAGCGCGCCCGTGTCGGCGCCAAGGTCGCCCCATCTCCTGCCAAAGCGCCGGCCGGTGGCAAGGCTGGTGACAAGTCATGAATCTTGGCCGTCTGTCCATCAACCAGCCCATCCTGGCGATGGTGCTGTCGATCGTGCTCCTGATCGTCGGTACGCTCGCTTATTCGACGCTGCCGATCTCCGAATATCCGCAGGTGGTGCCGCCGACCGTCGTCGTCACCACGCAATATCCCGGCGCCTCCGCGCAAACCGTATCCGACACCGTGGCTGCGCCGATCGAGCAGCAGATCAACGGCGTCGAGGACATGCTGTATCTCTACAGCCAGGCGACCTCGAACGGCCAGCTCACCATCACCGTCACCTTCAAGCTGGGCACCGATCTCGACAAGGCCCAGGTGCTGGTCCAGAACCGCGTCGCCATCGCGCAGCCGCAGCTGCCGGATGAAGTGCAGCGCAACGGCGTCGTCACCCGCAAGAACTCGCCCGACATCCTGATGGTCGTGTTCATGCTGTCGCCGGACGATACGTTCGACCAGCTCTACATCTCCAACTACGCGCTGCTCCAGGTCCGCGACCAGCTGCTGCGCATCGATGGCGTCGGCGACATCCAGATCTTTGGCGCGCGCGATTATTCAATGCGGCTCTGGCTCGATCCTGATCGCATCGCCAATCTCGGCCTGACCTCGACCGAGGTGCTGGCCGCGATCCGCGCCCAGAACGTGCAGATCGCCGGAGGCCAGATCGCCGAGCCGCCGATTGCCGACCGCGCCTTCCAGCCCAATCTCGTGTTCACCGGGCGGTTGAAAGACCAGAAGCAGTTCGAGGACATCCTGATCAAGGCCGGCTCGGACGGTCGCACTGTGCGGCTACGCGACGTCGCCCGCATCGAGCTCGGTGCTTTGGCCTATTCGACGAACAGCTTTCTGTTGCGCAAATCGGCGGTCGCCATGCTGGTGACGCAGCGGCCGGGATCGAATGCGCTCGCGACGGCCAAGAACATCTCCGACACGATGGCGAAGCTCAAGCAGAGCTTTCCGAAGGGCCTCGACTTCAACATCGGCTATAACCCGACCGAGTTCATCGCGCAGTCCGTCCACGAGCTGATCAAGACGATCTACGAAGCCATGCTGCTCGTGGTCGTCGTGGTGCTGGTGTTCCTGCAGGGCTGGCGGCCGGCGATCATCCCGATCATCGCGATTCCCGTGTCCCTGGTCGGCACCTTCGCGGTGATGGCGGCGCTCGGCTTCTCCATCAACAATCTCACGCTGTTCGGGCTCGTGCTCGCGGTCGGCATCGTGGTCGACGACGCCATCGTCGTGGTCGAGAATGTCGAACGGCATCTCGAGCATGGCCTCAGCCGGCGCGATGCCGCCTTGAAGACGATGGAGGAGGTCGGCGGCGCGTTGGTCTCGATTGCGCTGGTGCTCTGCGCGGTGTTCGTGCCGACGGCGTTCATTGGCGGCATATCCGGGCAATTCTTCCAGCAATTCGCTGTCACCATCGCGGTTGCGACCGCGATCTCCTGCTTCTGCTCGCTGACGCTGTCGCCGGCGTTGGCCTCGCAGATCCTCACGCCGCATGAGGAGAAGCGGCCGCCCGCCGCCTGGAATCTGCTCGCGCGGGGGTGGAACGCCTTCACGGGCGCCTTCAACCGTGTGTTCGACCGACTTTCGCATGGCTATGCTGGTCTTGCCAATTTCGTGATCAGGCACTCGGTGGTGATGCTGCTGATCTATGTCGTGCTGATCGGCAGCGCAGGCTGGCTGATCGGGACGACGTCGCAGGGCTTCATCCCCGCGCAGGACCGCGGCTATGTCATCATCTCGGTGCAATTGCCCGGAGCGGCGTCGCTGGCGCGAACCACCGAGATCGTGCGCGAGATCGAGCGGATCTCGTTGGATACGCCGGGCATCATCCGCGTTGCCGCCTTTGCCGGATTCTCGGGCGCCACTCGCACGCAGGCGGGCAATGCTGCAGCGCTATTCCCGGTGTTTGACGAGCCGGAGGTGCGGCTGAAGAAAGGCCTGACCGCCAACGCGATCACCGGCGAACTACGAAAACGCCTTGCTGCGATCCAGGGTGCGTTCATCATCGTCATTCCGCCGCCGGCCGTGCCCGGCATCGGCACCGGCGGTGGCTTTACCATTCGTATCCAGGATCGGCAGGGGCGCGGGCCGGAGTTGCTGGCGTCCGCGACCGACGAGCTCGTCGCCGCCGCACGCAAATCGCCCGCGCTCCTCGGCCCCACGGTGTTCTCGCCGTTCTCGGCCAGTACGCCGCAGCTGTTCGTCGACATCGACCGCACCAAGGCGCAGAAGCTTGGCGTGCCCATCGCCAACATCAACGACACGATCCAGACCTATTTCGGATCGACCTATGTCAACGACTTCAACCTGTTCGGCCGCACCTATCACGTCACCGCTCAGGCTGATTTCCCGTTCCGCAAAGAGCCCGCTGATCTTGCGCGCCTGCGCACGCGCAACGCCTCCGGCGACATGGTGATGCTCGGCAGCGTGGTCGACTTCAGGGATGTCTCGGGGCCGGACCGCGTCGCGCGCTATAACCTTTACGCGGCGTCCGAGCTTCAGGGCGAGCCGGCGCCGGGCACCAGCTCGACCACCGCGCTCAACGCCATCAAGAAGCTCGCCGACGACACCTTGCCGAGCGGCTTCACCTTCGAATGGACCGACCTGTCCTATCAGCAGGTCACCGGCGGCAATGCCGGCCTCTACGTGTTCCCGATCTGCGTGCTGTTCGTCTATCTCGTGCTCGCCGCGCAATATGGCAGCTGGACCTTGCCGTTCGCGGTGATCCTGATCGTGCCGATGTGTCTGCTCGCGGCCACCATCGGCGTGCGTATCATGGGGCAAGACGTCAACATCCTCACCCAGATCGGCTTCGTCGTGCTGGTGGGGCTTGCGGCGAAAAACGCGATCCTGATCGTCGAGTTCGCGCGCGACATCGAGAAGGAAGGCAAGCCGCGGCTGGAGGCCGTCATCGAGGCCTGCCGCCTGCGCCTGCGGCCGATCCTGATGACGTCCTTCGCCTTCATCCTCGGCGTGCTGCCGCTGGTGATCTCGTCCGGCTCAGGTTCCGAGATGCGTCAGGCCGTCGGCGTCGCCGTGTTCTTCGGCATGATCGGCGTCACCCTGTTCGGCCTGCTGTTCACGCCGATCTTCTACGTGGTGGTGCGGAACCTGGCCGAGGGGCGGAACGAGAAGGGGGCGGAGGGGGGTGCGTAACGCTGTCGCTTTGGCCATGGACGCTTCCACGCCCTCAGCTGTCATCCCCGCGAACGCGGGGATCCATAACCCCAGGGAGGAGTTTGGGGCTAGCTGACGACTGCCAATCTTCGCCAAACTTGATTCGGTGGCTATGGGTCCCGGCCTTCGCCGGGACGATAGCTTCTTTGGTAGGCACCTGCGCTCATACCAACGGCCTACACCAACCCCATGGGCACGCGCGCCGATCTTCACTACACTCCGCGCGATTTCAAAACAGAACACTGCTGGGAGCTAACGAATGAAATCAGCACTTTTGGCCGCAGTCGCAACGTCGGCTTTGTTGTTGACGGCACCGGCCTTCGCGCAAGGCGTCAAGATCGGCATCCTCAACGATCAGTCCGGTGTCTATGCCGATTACGGCGGCAAGTACTCCGTCGAAGCGGCGAAGATGGCGATCGAGGATTTTGGCGGCGAGGTGCTTGGCCAGAAGGTCGAGATGATCACCGCCGACCACCAGAACAAGCCTGATCTCGCCACCTCCATCGCGCGGCGCTGGTACGACGCGGACAATGTCGACATGATCACCGAGCTGACGACGTCGTCGGTGGCGCTCGCCGTGCAGGATCTGTCGAAGGAAAAGAAGAAGATCGACATCGTGGTCGGTGCGGCCACATCGAGCATCACCGGTGCTGCGTGCTCACCCTATGGTTTCCATTGGGCGTTCGATACCCACGCGCTCGCGGTCGGCACCGGCGGCGCGCTGACCAAGGCCGGCGGCGACAGCTGGTTCTTCCTCACCGCCGACTATGCGTTCGGCTATGCGCTGGAAAAGGACACCAGCGAGATCGTCACCGCCAGCGGCGGCAAGGTGCTGGGCTCGGTCCGCGTGCCCCTCAACTCGTCCGATTTCTCGTCCTTCCTGCTGCAGGCGCAGAGCTCGAAGGCGAAGATCGTCGGCCTCGCCAATGCCGGCCAGGACACCACCAACTCGATCAAGCAGGCGGCTGAATTCGGCATCGTCCAGGGGGGCCAGAAGCTCGCCGGCCTCTTGATGACGCTCGCCGAGGTGAACGGTCTGGGCTTGCAGGCGGCCCAGGGCCTGGTCCTGACCGAGGGCTTCTATTGGGATCATGACGATGCCTCGCGCGCCTTCTCCGAGCGCTTCTTCAAGCGCACCGGGCGGATGCCGAGCATGATCCACGCCGGCACCTATTCGGCGACGCTGAGCTATCTGAAGGCGGTGAAGGCCGCCGGCACCAAGGATACCGAGGCGGTCGCCAAGAAGCTGAAGGAATTGCCGGTCGACGACGCCTTCGCCAAGGGCAAGGTGCTCGCCAACGGCCGCATGGTCCACGACATGTATCTGTTCGAGGTCAAGAAGCCCTCGGAATCGAAGAAGCCATGGGACTATTACAAGCAGCTCGCCGTCGTCCCCGGCGACCAGGCGTTTTCGACGGCCAAGGACAGCGGCTGCCCGCTGACGAAGTGAGGGGTTGAGCTAGCGCTACAAACACCAATGTCGTCCCGGCCTTCGCCGGGACGACGGCGGAATGTTTGGCGGCAGCTCGGCCTCACACCACCCGTAACACCACCACCCACAGCGCCCCCACCCAAAGCGCGATCGCTGCAATCGCCTGGATCGCAAAGCCGGGACCGCGCTTGGCCGCGGCCTGCGAATAGCCGACGAAATAGACGATGCGGCCGATGATCCAGATCGCGCCGAGCGCGGTTGCAATGGCATCGCTGATATAGATCGCGAACAGCCACAGCGACGGCAGGAATATCGGCATCCATTCCAGCGTATTCATCTGGATGCGGAAGGCGCGCTCGAAATCCGGGTGCCCCGACATCGCCGGCACCTTGACGCCGGTCTTGGTCCGCGCCCGCGAGACGTTGATACAAGTGAAGAAATAGAATGCAAGCGCCAGCAGCGTGACGAGGGCGGTGAGATGGTACATCGCAAGATCCCTTCAAACAGACCGCGCCTCAATAGCCGGTCAGCTCGAGATAGCCAACGCCGTCATGCGTGCCGGTGAAGCTGATCGGCCCTTCCCAATAGGAGAAGCCGGTCCCCATCCACGCCTTCGGATTGAGCGGCTTGCAGGAAATCGAGAACGAACGCGACGGGATCGCGATCTGCCATTCCACCGGCAGCTTGCGTCCGGCAACCTCAGTTGTCGCTTTCGGGCTCATCCGGATATCGCCGCCTGCGATCATCTGCGTCCCGCCGCCAGCGCTGATCCAGTTGCCGAACGGATAATCCTTGCCGTCCTTCTGGCGCAGCCGGTACAGCATCAGCTTGTCGCCCGAGGACAGATGCAGCGACAGCCAGTCCCAGCCGGTCTGATCGGTATCGAGCGGCTGGCTGCTCCATTCGCGGTCCATCCAGGCCTGTCCGGAGACATTGGCCGGCTTGTCGTCGATGATGAGTGTGCCGCGCGCACGGTAGAACGGCTGGCTGTAGTAGTACGACGCCTGTCCGCGCTCGGACTTTCGACTGTAGCCGCCGTCGCCCTGCAAGACGGCGGGACGATCCGCTTCAAGCGTGAGCGCGTAGCTGAAATCGGGGCCTGAGGCTTTCAGCGTCACCGGTGACAAGGCGCGATCGTCGGTGCGCTCGGATCCCTTCATCTCCCAATCGTCGATCCAGGCCGCGAACGGTTTTGCCTCGACATTGGCCTGCCCGATGCCGCCGCGCGAAAACACCTCGCTGAATCGATGCGTGTCGGCACGCGTCACCGCCGCATGCGCCATCCAGATCTGCTGATTGGCCCAGCCTTCTACTTGCGGCCCCGGCTTTGCCGCTTGACGGAACAGCGTCCATTGCAGCCCGCATGCTGCGCCACTGCCGTCGACGAGGTTTGCCGTCAGATACCACCATTCGATGCGGAAATCCGGATGCGGCCCGTGATCTCCAGGGAAGGCGAACGTCTTTCCCGGCGTTACGCTCGCAAAGCCATCAGTGGTCTCGCCGAGCCCGGCATAACCTTGCGCACCGGCGCGGCGCGCGAGCGCGAGTGCGGCGATGCCGCCGGCGAAGGCACGTCGCGAGAGTTTGTCAGCGCTCATTGGCAAACACCTTGACGAGGTGTGCGGCCTGCATCCGCGCCAGCCGCAACACCGGCAACAGCGCGGCCAGCAGCGAGGCAACAAGCGCGACCGCGACCAGCTCGACCAGTTGCAGCGGAAACACGTGAAACGGCAGCCGCCAGCCGAACGCCTTCACATTGACGATCGCGATCAGGCACCACGCGACCAGCAGCCCGAGCGGCACGGCGAGCAGCGAGGTGAACAGCGCAACCGACAGCGTCTTGGTCAGCTCGATCGCGGCAAGGCGCGGCCGGGTGATGCCGATGGCCCAGAGCGGCGCCAGTTGCGGCAGGCGCGAGTTCGCCAGCGTCAGCAGGCTGGTCAAGAGCGCAATGCCGGCGACGCCGAGCGTGAAGGCGTTCAGTGCCGAGGTTACCGCAAAGGTGCGGTTGAAGATGCGTATCGATTCTGCCTTCACGGTTGCCTGGTCGGCCACGGCGCGGTCGTCGAGCGCGAATTGTTTTTGCAAGGCCGCGATCAGGCCCGGAATCTTGTCGCGCGGGACGATCAGCCCGATCCGCGTCTGCGGCGTTTGCGGAAACTGCCGGATCAGCGCGGCGACATTCACTGCCAGCTGTCCCCTGGGATTGCCGTAATCGGCATAGATGCCGACGATGTCGAGCTCCCAGGTCCCGCCCGGCGCCGGCACCTCGATGACATCGCCGACGCGGATATTGAGGCGGCGGCTGAGCTGCTCGCTGATGAAGGCGGCATTGCCGGGCACGAGCTGCATCCAGGCGCGCGGCGCCGTCTCCAGCAGCGGCCAGCGCTCGCGATACAGCGGGTGATCGGGCAGGCCGAGCAATTCGACCGGCTGGCCCTGTACTTGCGTCTCGGCGCGTCCACCTGAGAGGATTGCCTGGACCTCGCTGCGGTCCTTCAGCCAGTTGCGGATCGCAATGCTTTGCGCATTGTCGGCGGCGCTGATGTAGACGTCGGCGGCGAGCCGTCCGTCGAGCCAGCCGACAAAGGTGCGGCTGAACGTCTCCACCATGGTGGACACCCCGACATTGACGGCCAGCGCCAGCAGCAGCGCCATCAGCGCCAGCGACAATCCCGAGAGCTGCTGCCGGCTGTCGGCCCAGAACCACAGCGCCAGCGGGCCGCGCGCCAAGCGCTGGCCCGCGAGCAGGAGGATCTCGAGGAAAGCCGGCAGGATCAGCGCCGCGCCGAGCATCAGCGCAGCCAGCAGGCCGAAGCCGGCGATCAACGACTGTCCGTAATTGAGCAGCAGCAGCGCGACCGCGAACACGGCGCAGGCAGCAACGCTTTGCAGGACCAGCCAGCGGCGCTGCCGCTGCTGCCAGGCCCGCGGCTGCGCAGTCGCCAGCACCGGCATCCTGATCGCCTTGATCAGGCTGGCCGCAGCTGCCACGATCGCACCCAGAACGCTGATGCCGATGCCGGCGAGCCACCATTCTGGCCGCAGGCTGAGCTGCCCCGGAATCTGTGCGCCGTAGAGGCCGCGCAGCGATGCCGCAACATCGGGCAGCAGCGCAGCCGCGATGACATAGCCGCAGACGAGCCCGATCAGCCCCGCGACCAACGCCAGCGCGACCAGCTCGACCACCAACACACTGTTGACCAGCCGCGCCGAGGCGCCGCAGGCGCGCAAGGTGCGCAGCATCGGCAGCCGCTGCTCGAAGGCAAGGCCAACGGCCGAGTTGACGATGAACAGGCCGACGAAGAACGACAGCAGACCGAAGGCGGTGAGGTTGAGATGGAAACTGTCGGTCAGCCGTTCCAGCTCCGTCTCCGCACTCGGCTCTATCAGCTTCAACTGCTCGCCGACGACGCTTGCGAGCGGCGCCGGCTTGCCTCCGGCCTTGCCGATCAAGAGGCGCGAGACCTGATCCGGCTTGTCGAGGAGCCGCTGCGCTACGCCGATATCGACCACCAGCACGTCAGGCACCAGTTGCGGCTGCACATGCAGCGGCGGCAGCGTTGCGCCGCTGCTGATCGACGCCGCCATGCCCTCGCGCTCCTGCAAATCGTTCAGCGTCTCCCGCGCCACCAGCGTCTGGCCGGGCGCAGCGACGAAGCTGGCGAGATCCGCAGCGCCGAGGCGCGGCGCGTTGCCGACATCAACAGGCAGCGTCACCGGCTCGATCCCGAGCAGCCGGATCGAACGCCCGTTGATCTGAACCCGGCCTTCCAGCACCGGCGAGACCGGCCAGCCTGAGCGCCTCAGCTTGACGAACAAGTCCTGTGAGAACGTCGCCGCGTTGGGCGCCACCAATGTCGCCGTGCGCACGCCGCCGAACGTTGCCGCCGCGCGGTCATAGGCGCTGCGCGCCTGCTGGTTGATCGCCTGCACGCCGCTCCACAGCGCGGTCGCCGCGATCAGCCCGATCAGCAGCGTTGCGAACTGCATCCCGTGCCGGCGCCAATGGCTGAGCAGCACGGCGAGTACCCACAGCGCGCGCCTCATGCGATCCGCCCCGCATGGAGGACGATATGGCGGTCGAGCGTTCCAGCCAGATGCAGGCTGTGCGTCACCATCAGGAAGCCGCAGCCGGTGCGCGCGACGAGATCGCGCGTCAGCGCCAGCACCTCGTCGGCGGTGGCTTCGTCCAGATTGCCCGTTGGCTCGTCCGCGAGCAGCAGCGACGGTTTTGTTGCCAGCGCCCGTCCGATCGCGACCCGCTGCTGCTGACCGCCCGATATCTGCTCTGGATAACGCTTGAGCAGGCTGCCGAGCCCGAGCCGCTCGACCAATTCTTTGGTCCAGGCGGCATCATGCCGGCCGGCGATCCGCGCCTGGAAGGCGAGGTTGTCGGCAACCGACAGGCTGGGGATCAAGTTGAACTGCTGGAACACGAGGCCGATCCGGTCGCGGCGCAACTCGGCGCGGCCGGCATCTGCCAGCTTGGTGATCTCGGTGTCCTCGAGGCGAATCGTGCCGCCATCTGCGGCGTCCAACCCGGCGATCAAATGCAGCAGCGTGCTCTTGCCGCTGCCGGATTCGCCGGTCAGCGCGACGCGCTCGCCGGCTTTGAGGTCGAGATCGACGCCGCGCAGCACATGCACGGGCTCGCCGGCCGAGGTGAAGGTTTTGGAGAGGTTTCGGATGCTCAGCAAGGTCTGTTCGCCGGACGGAATTAACTCCATGCTGCGTAGCACACTTGCCGCGGAAATGCCGGGGTTGCGTTGCCGTTCAAGCCGTTGTTAGCTCACAAGACGGCCAAATCAAAAGTGCCGACAATAAGACATACGGGGAGAATGATGAGCGCTCAGGCAACGCCGTCCGCGGCAGTCAAGACGGCAGGGACGTCCAAGCAAACGTCCACGGCGACGCCGAAGGGCGCCTGGACCATCGTTTTTCTCCTCTTTCTGTTGATGGTGGTGAACTTCGCGGACAAGATCGTCGTCGGCCTCGCCGGCGTGCCGATCATGACCGACATGAAGCTCGAGCCTGCGCAGTTCGGCCTGCTCGGCTCCTCGTTCTTCTTCCTGTTCTCGATCTCGGCCATCGTGGTCGGCTTCCTCGTCAACAAGGTTGCGACGCGCTGGGTGCTGCTGACGCTCGCGGTGGTCTGGGCGCTGGCGCAGTTTCCGATGGTCGGCAGCGTCTCCTTCACCACGCTCTTGATCTGCCGCATCGTGCTCGGTGCCGGTGAAGGTCCGGCGGCTTCGGTGGCGACGCACGCGATCTACAAATGGTTCCCCGACGAGAAGCGCACGCTGCCGACCGCGGTCCTGACCCAAGGCTCGGCCTTCGGCGTCATCCTGGCCGTGCCGGCGCTGAACTGGATCATCGTCAATCATTCCTGGCACTATGCCTTCGGGGCGCTCGGCGTGGTCGGCCTGATCTGGGTTTGCGCCTGGCTGGCGCTGGGCAAGGAAGGCCCGCTCGAGGACACGCAGACGCTCGCCGTCAGTGAACCGAAAATCCCCTACATCCGGCTTCTGACCTCGCGTACCTTCCTCGGCTGCGTGATCGCGACCTTCGGCGCCTATTGGGCGCTGTCGCTCGGACTCACGTGGTTTACGTCCTTCATCGTCAAGGGGCTTGGCTTCTCGCAGAGCGAGGCCGGCTGGATCTCGATCCTGCCCTGGGTGTTCGGCGCCACCATCGTGATTCTGACCGGTTGGATCTCGCAGGTGATGATGGTGCGCGGCTATACCACGCGCATGTCGCGTGGCGTGCTGGGCTCGGTGCCGCTGATCATCGGCGGCCTGATCCTGGCATCGATGCCGCATGTCGCGGGCTCTGGTCTGCAGATCGCGCTGCTCGTGGTCGGCGCGGGCCTCTGCGGCGCGATCTACGTCGTCTGCCCGCCGATGCTCGGCGAGTTCACTCCGGCCTCGCAGCGCGGCGCCATCCTGGCGATCTACGGCGCCCTCTACACGCTCTCGGGCATCATCGCGCCGTTCGTGATGGGCAAGGTGATCGAGCGCGCCGGCAACATGATCGACGGCTACATGACCGGCTTTACCATCAACGCAGTGATCATGATCGGCTCCGGTGTGGTCGGCCTGCTGCTGCTCTGGCCGAACACGGAGAAGGCCCGGTTGACGCGGGGTGCAGCCCCGCAGACGGCGCCGCTGAAGCGCGCGGTGTCGCCGACGTAGGTCTGGCTTAAAAGCAAACCACAAACACAAATGTCGTCCCTGCGAACGCAGGGACCCATACCCCGAAGGAGTGGTTTGGCGAAGACTCGGAGTGGGAGCCCTGCACTCCAACTCCCTTTAGTGGTTATGGGTCCCCGCGTTCGCGGGGACGACACTGAGAATGAGGCGCGGTCTTCGCGCCTCACACCGAGCCTCCGCTAGTTCATCCCCTGCGCACCCCGAATCAGCTTCCCCGGCCGACGGCCCGTGGCCTCGCCGTGCCGCCGCGTCACCACGCCCGAGACGATCGTCGCGTCATAGCCATCGACGTCTTGCAACAGCCTGCGACCACCGACCGGCAAATCATAATGCACCTTCGGCGGATGCAAATGCAGGCGGTCGTAATCGATCACGTTGACGTCGGCCTTGTAGCCCGGCGCGATCAATCCGCGATCGGTCAGCCCCACCGACAGCGCGGTCTTGCGCGACTGCGCCGCGACCACGAACGGGATCGTCAGCTTCTCGCCGCGTTTGCGGTCGCGCGTCCAGTGCGTCAGCAGATAGGTCGGGAAGCTGGCATCGCAGATGATGCCGCAATGCGCGCCGCCGTCGGAGAGGCCAGGCACGGATTGCGGATCGATCAGCATCTCGCGCGTCGCATCGAGATTCCCGTCGGAATAGTTGAGGAAGGGCACGTAGAGCATGCCGCGGCCCTCGTCCGACAGCATCGCGTCGTAGGCGAGCTCCTCCGGCTGGCGGCCCTGCTTGCGCGCCTGCGGGCCGAGCGCGTTTTCCGGCGGCTGCTCGTAATCAGGGGGATCGCCGAGCAGGAACATCTTGTCGTAGTTGGGCCGGAAGAACAGCGGATCGTCGGTCGACGTCGCGGTCTCGCTCAGGATCGCCTTGCGCACCTCGCTCTGGCGCAGCCGCGCCAGCTTCTCTCCGAGCGGCAGATGCGCGATCGCCTTGTAGCTCGGATGGGTCTGGAACGGATTGCGCGACAGCTCGAGCCCGAGCAAGAGGCCGACCGGGCGCGCCGCGATCTGCGCGGTGATGGAGAGGCCACGCTTCGCGGCCGCATTGATCTCGTCCAGCGTCTGGCGCCAGCGGT
>Ga0209148_1000566_pt1 | contig 34786 bp, 29 predicted proteins | sample AraplaCol_mMF_r2_2_FD_184288 | JGI IMG/M metagenome (GOLD analysis project Ga0209148, IMG submission 184288) | Arabidopsis root microbial communities from North Carolina, USA - plate scrape CL_Col_mMF_r2 (SPAdes) (version 2) | ecosystem: Host-associated > Plants > Roots > Endosphere | place... | reverse complement strand
AATGACGAGCCTGACATCGCCGAGAATCGCTTCGCCTGGGCGCACCATGATGAGATCGACCGACGGCTCGAGCTTGAGCGGATCGAGATCGTCGAAATTGGCGATCCGCGACAGCGCGAGGCAGGCAATCTTGGTCTTGCCCGGCTTGCGCGCGTCGCTGAGGCCCAACGCATCCTCGGCCGGCAGCTCGCCGGCGCGCGAGAACCATGGCAGCACGCCGAAGCCGCGCCACGCGGTTTTTTGTTCGATCAGCTTGTACCCGTCGTCGAACAGCGTGGGATCGCCGCGGAACTTGTTGATCACAAAACCCTGGATCATCGCGGCATCGTCGGCGTCGATCACCGTCTTGATGCCGACCAGCTGTGCGATGACGCCGCCGCGGTCGATGTCGCCGACCAGCACGACCGGAACGTCGGCCTTGCGCGCAAAGCCCATATTGGCGATGTCGGCCTTGCGCAAATTCACCTCGGCCGGACTGCCGGCGCCTTCGACCAGCACCAGATCAGCCCGCGCCTTCAGCCGCTCAAAGCTCTCCAGCACCGCGCCCATCAGCTGAGGCTTCATCGCCGCATATTCGCGCGCGCGAGCGGTCGCGATGCGCTTGCCGTGGACGATGACCTGCGCGCCGACATCAGTCTCGGGTTTCAGCAGCACCGGATTCATGTCGGTGTGCGGCTCGACGCCGGCGGCGAGCGCCTGCAATGCCTGGGCGCGCCCGATCTCGCCGCCATCGACGGTGACGGCGGCATTGTTCGACATGTTCTGCGGCTTGAACGGCAACGCACGCAATCCGCGCCGCGTGAAGGCGCGCGCGAGGCCGGCGACGATGAGCGATTTGCCCACGTCCGAGCCGGCCCCCTGGATCATCAGCGCGCGTGCCATCGACTTCAGAACTCGACGCCGGGCTGCGCCTTGATGCCGGAACGGAACGGATGCTTGACCAGCGTCATTTCGGTGACGAGGTCGGCGATCTCAATCAGCTCGTCCTTGGCATTGCGGCCGGTGAGCACGACATGCGTCATCGGCGGCTTCGAGGTCTTCAGGAAATCGACCACCTCGGCGATGTCGAGATAGTCGTAGCGCAGCGCGATGTTGATCTCGTCGAGCACGACCATGCGCAGGCTCTCATCTGATATCAGCTCCTGCGCCTTCTCCCAGCCGGCGCGCGCGGCCGCGATGTCGCGGGCGCGGTCCTGGGTCTCCCAGGTGAAGCCTTCACCCATGGCGTGGAACTGGCAGAGCTCGCCGAAATGGCCGGTGAGCAGGCGCCGCTCGCCGGTATCCCATGCCCCCTTGATGAACTGCACAACGGCGCACGGGAAGCCATGGGCGACGCAGCGCACGATCATGCCGAAGGCGGAGGACGACTTGCCTTTGCCGGCGCCGGTATGGACGATGATCAGGCCCTTTTCGCCGCTCTTCGTGGCCATGATCTTGTCGCGGGCGACCTTGATCTTCGCCATTTTGGCTGCGTGTTTGGCGTCGGTTTCGTTGGCCGTTTGGGTCTCCGGTTCAGGCGTCATCGTATCCGGTCCTTCGGCTTGACAAGAGGCGGCCGGGGGCAAATGGTGGCCCGGCGTTGGTTCCTGTCCTATGACAGGCGAAGAGGGAATGCGATAGGGTCCGAATCGGCAAGATTTGGGTCCAAAATGCAGCCGCCCCCGCGACCGTGACCGGAGAGATGCCCAAAGCCACTGATGCCCCCAAGGGGAATCGGGAAGGCGGGGATCGAAGGGGAAACCCTGCTCCGCAAGCCGGGAGACCTGCCAGCGCGGACGATTTTTGGACCGGCGGACGGGGTGTTCCGCGACGGGGAAACGGACCTTCGCAAGGAAGGTTCGTGGGCCTCTTCGCCTCCCGCTGATACTTCTGGAAGAGGCGATGACTGTCACACTGCACGTCTGCATCACCTGCCGCGCCGGCCAGACGCTGGGCGAAGGCGAGACCACGCCCGGCAAGCGCTTGCATGGCGCGATCCTTGACGCCGGCGTGCCCGAGGGCGTCAGCGTGGTTCCCGTCGAATGCCTGTCTGCATGCAGCCAGGGCTGCTCGGTTGCGCTCAGCGCGCCCGGCCGCTGGTCCTATGTCTATGGCCGCCTGTCGGATGCCAACGCACAGGACGTGGTTGCCGGCGCTGCCGCCTATGCCGCTGCGCCCGACGGGCTCGTGCCCTGGCGCAGCCGGCCTGAAATCTTCCGGAAGCAGTCGCTTGCCCGCATTCCACCCATGACCATTGTGCCAGAGGCCGCCGAATGAACTCGCTTGCAAAAGTCCCCGTCACGGTCGTCACGGGTTTCCTCGGCTCCGGCAAGACCACGCTGATCCAGCACCTGCTTGCCAATCCAAACGGCAAGAAGCTCGCTGTGCTCGTCAACGAGTTCGGCAGCGAAGGCGTCGACGGCGAGATCCTGAAATCCTGCGCCGATGCCAACTGCCCGGAAGAGAATATCATCGAGCTCGCCAATGGCTGCATCTGCTGCACCGTCGCCGACGATTTCATTCCGACCATGGAGCAGCTGTTGGCGCGGCCGGTGCGGCCCGATCACATCCTGATCGAGACCTCGGGGCTGGCTTTGCCAAAGCCGCTCTTGAAGGCGTTCGACTGGCCGGAGATCCGCTCGCGCATCACCGTCGACGGCGTGATCGCGCTCGCCGATGCCGAGGCTGTCGCGGCCGGCCGCTTCGCGCCGGATCCGGCAGCGGTGGAAGCCCAGCGCGCGGCGGATGAGAATCTCGATCACGAGACGCCGCTGTCAGAAGTGTTCGAGGACCAGATCGCCTGCGCCGATATCGTGCTGCTGACCAAGGCCGATCTCGCGGGTGCTGCAGGCATCGAGGCCGCCAAGGCCGCGATCACCGCGGAGATGCCGCGTCGCGTGCCGATGCTGCCCGTCACCGATGGCGCGATCGATGCGCGCGTCATCCTCGGCCTTGGCGCTGCCGCCGAGAATGATCTCGCTGCGCGCCCCTCGCATCACGACGGCGAGGAGGATCACGAGCACGATGATTTCAATTCTGTCGTGATCGATCTTCCTGAGGTGACCGACGTCGATGCACTGGTCGCATCGGTGCAGAAGCTCGCGCGCGAGCAGAACGTGCTGCGCGTCAAGGGCTACATTGCGGTGGCCGGCAAGCCGATGCGGCTGCTGCTGCAGGCGGTTGGCGAGCGCGTGCGCCACCAGTTCGACAAGCCCTGGGGCGCAGGGCTCAGGCAATCAAAACTCGTCGTGATCGGCGAGCACGGCGATATCGACGAAGCCGCGATCCGAGCGGGATTGGGAGTCTGATGCACGTCGTTTTCCGCGAGAGCCGCGGTCTGGAAGAGACCGCGACGCCAAGGGACATCGGCCAGGACCCGGCCGATCTCGTGGTGCTCTCGTTCTCGGATTCCGACCTTGCGGCGTTCGCGGCGGGCTGGCGCCGGGGCCGCGACAGCCTGCCGTCGCTGCGGCTCGCCAATCTCGCGGAACTGCGCCATCCACTCTCGGTCGATACCTATATCGAGCGGACGCTGTCGCGGGCGCGCGGCATTCTGGTGCGTCTGATCGGCGGCGAGTCCTACTGGGCCTATGGGCTCGTGGCACTCCAGCAACTGGCAAGGGACCGCAACATCGTGCTCGCCGTGTTGCCGGCCGACGGCCGCGAGGACACCAGGCTCGACGCCTACTCGACCTTGCCGATCTCGACGCTGCGCCGGCTCAAAGTGCTGTGCGACACCGGCGGCCCCGTCGCGGCGCAGGCCGCGATTGCGCAACTGGCGCTAGCGTCTGGCCTTTATGCCGGACCTGTTGTCGGCGAGATGAACGTGCCCGACATGGGCTTTTACGATCCCGCGCGCGGTGTCATTGCTGCGCCGCCGCCGGGCGAGGGGAAGCCCTTCGCGCTCGTGACGTTCTATCGCTCCTATCTCACTGCCGCGGACACTGGCCCGGTCGATGCACTGATCACTGCACTGCGCGAGAAGGGTTTTGATGCGCATGGGGCCTTCGTCACCTCGCTGAAGGCAGCAGGCGTCGGAGATTGGCTGCGCGCATATCTCGCGCAAAATCCGCCGGCCGCGATCGTCAATGCCACGGCGTTCTCGGCGATGAGCGACGACGGCACGACGCCGTTCGATGCTGCGCCATGTCCCGTGTTCCAGGTCGCGCTCTCATCGGCGCGGCGTGAGGACTGGGCGGAATCGCTTCGCGGCCTCTCGCCCGGCGATCTCGCGATGCATGTGGTGCTGCCGGAAGTCGATGGCCGCCTGTTCGCTGGCGTGGTGAGTTTCAAATCGGCTGCGGAGCGCGACCCGGATCTGCAATTCTCCCATCTGGCCCACAGACCGGATGGAGAGCGGGTGGAGGCGGTCTCAGCGCGCGTCGCTGCGTGGCGGACGCTTGCCGGGAAGCCGGTGGCGGAAAAGCGGCTGGCCATCGTGCTCTCAAATTATCCCGGCCGTCCGCACCAGATCGCGCATGCGGTCGGTCTCGATGCGCTCGCTTCGGTCGAAGCTCTCGTGGCCGATCTCGCGGAGGCAGGCTTCGATGTCGCGCCGGTCGGGGCGTTCGGTGAAACTTTGTTGAAGCAGAAGCTGACGTGGAGCGTTGCTGACTATCGCGCTGCGCTGTTGCGCCTTCCGCAAGCGCTGCAGGATGATCTCGCGCAAGCCTGGGGCGCGCCGGAGCATGATCCGAGCTGCCGTGATGGCGCGTTCCATTTCGCTGCGATCCCATGCGGCCGATCGATCATCGCGGTCCAGCCCGAGCGTGGCGATGCGACCACGCGTGATGCGGATTATCACGATCTCGCCCGCACGCCGCGCCATGGCTATGTCGCGTTCTATCTCTGGCTCGCTGCGCAAGGGATCGACGCTGTCGTCCACATGGGCGCGCACGGCACGCTGGAATGGCTCCCCGGGAAATCCGTAGCGCTGTCCTCGTCCTGCTGGCCGGAAGTGCTGATCGGCGATCTCCCCGTCATCTATCCCTTCATCGTCAACGATCCCGGCGAAGCCGCGCAGGCCAAGCGGCGGATCGGCGCCGTCACGATCGGCCATCTGCCGCCGCGGCTCGAACACTCCGCGGTGCCGGAAGGCCTTCGCCGGCTCGAACGCCTGCTCGACGAATATTCGACGGCTGATGGTCTCGACCCCGCGCGACGTCAACGCCTGATTGCTGCAATCCGCGACGAGGCGCGCGCGGCGGGCCTCGAAGACGATCTCGGCCTCGATGCCTCCGCCGCGCCGGCCGAAGCGATTCCCCGCATCGACCGCTTCGTCTGCGATCTCAAGGAGAGCCAGTTCGGCGACGGCCTGCATGTTTTCGGCCGCGGCGCCTGTGGCGATGCTGAGCGGGATGCGCTGCGGGTCGCGCTCGCAGGCCAACGCGTTGCCCCGGGCCCGTCGGGATCGCCCTATCGCGGACGCCAGGATGTGCTGCCGACGGGACGCAATCTCTTCGCCGTCGATCCGCGCGCCGTGCCGACGCCGTCAGCGCATGCGCAGGGCATCAAGCTCGCCGAAGAGCTGCTCCGCCGTCATTTGCAGGATCATGGCGACTGGCCAAAAGGACTCGTCGTCGATCTCTGGGGCTCGGCGACGATGCGCACCGCGGGCGAGGAGTTCGCGATGGCGCTGCATCTCGCAGGCCTTGCGCCGCGCTGGGATCATGCCTCCGGTCGCGTCACCGGCTACGACATCATCGCGCCGGCCGAGCTCGGCCGTCCCCGCATCGACGTCACGCTGCGCGTGTCCGGCCTGTTTCGCGATGTCTTCGCGGGCCTGGCGCAACTGTTCGAAGCTGCCACCGAAGCGCTCGCAACACGCGAGGAGGAGGGCGGGGAAAATCCCTATCGTCACCGCGCCTCCCGCGTGTTCGCGCCGCGCCCCGGACAATACGGCGTCGGCCTTTCGGCAATCCCTGATGCCTTCACGCCGGAGACGCGTCACGCGGCGGGCGAAGCCTGGCTGTCGGCATCGTCCTGGGCGTTCTCCGCCGATGGCGAGGTCAGGCCGGACCGCGCCGGCATCGAGCAGCGGCTCGCATCTGCGGACGCTTTTGTCCACGCCCAGGACTTGCCGGAAACGGACCTCCTGCTTGCCGCCGACTATGCCGCGCATGAAGCCGGCATCGCGGCAGCGGCCGCGCATCTTGGCGCTGATGCGCCATCGCTCTATCACCTCGACACGACGCGTCCCGACGAGCCGCATGCGCGCACGTTGACTGAGGAGATCTCCCGCGTCGTCCGTGCCCGCGCTGCCAATCCGGCCTGGATCGCCGGCATGATGCGCCATGGTTTTCGCGGGGCAGCCGAGATCACGGCGACGCTGGAGCATATGGCCGCCTTCGCGCATCTCGTCGGCGCCGTGCCGCCGCATCTGTTCGATCTCTATTATGATGCGACGCTCGGCAACGCCGATATCCGCGCCTTCATCGCACGCGAGAATCCGGCGGCGCTTGCCGCGATGGAGAGCTGCTTCACGCGCCTGCACGAGGCCTCGCTCTGGCGGACGCGCCGCAACTCGATTGCGGCGGCGCTGAAGGAGGCGTCATGAGCGCGGCATCGGTGAAGGGCTGGTGCCCCGGCGCGCTGCGGCCGATGCAATCCGGCGACGGGCTTGTGGTCCGCGTGCGCCCGTTCGGCGGCCGGCTTGATGCGGCCCAAACTGCTGGGCTCGCGCATCTCGCCGAGCGCCACGGCAATGGTCTGATCGACGTGACCAGCCGCGCCAATCTCCAGATCAGGGGCGTTACCGAGAACAGCCACCGGCTGCTGCTCGACGGGCTCGCGCAATTGATACTGCTCGATCCTGATGCCGACACGGAATCCCGGCGCAACATCCTGGTCACGCCGTTCTGGCGCGAGGGCGACGAGACCCAGGCACTTGCCGCCGAGCTCGAAGAGGCATTGGCGGACTCAGCGCTCGAATTGCCGACGAAATTCGGCTTCGCCATCGATGACGGTACCTCGCGCGTTCTCGCGGGCAACTCCGCCGATGTGCGGATCGAGCGCGATGTTTCAGGCGGTCTCCTCGTGCGCGCGGATGGTGCCGCGCTCGGCCGCAGCGTTGCGCGCGGCGAGGCCGTGGCCACCGCGCTTGCCGTGGCACGCTGGTTCGTCGCATCCGGTGTCAAGGATGGACGAGGGCGCATGGCAACCCATCTTGCGGCTGGAGCAAGATTGCCCGAGGCGCAGCGCGGCGAGACGGAGCCTGCGCCGATCATGGCGGCAGCTCGGCCCGGCCTTTATCCGCAAGGGGCCATGGTCGGTGTCGCCTTCGGGCAGATCCCGCACATCACGCTCAATCAGCTCTCCGCTTGCGGGCATGCGCTGCGGATGACACCGTGGCGGATGGTTTTGAGCGAAGGCAAGCGGACGATGCCATCAGCCTCAGGCCTGATCACCGAGGCCTATGATCCGGCGCTGCGCGTCATCGCCTGCAGCGGCGCGCCGCGCTGCCGCGAGGCCCATGCCGACACGCGGGGGCTGGCGGCGGCGCTGGCGCAAAACATCGGCGGGGCCGCGCAGCTTCACGTTTCGGGCTGCGCCAAGGGCTGCGCCCATTCCGGCGCGGCCGCGATCACGCTGGTCGCGACGGCCAGGGGCTTTGATCTCGTGCGCGGCGGCTCGACCCGCGACGAGCCGATCCTGCGCGGGCTCGACCGCGACGATATCGTGCGCGATCCCTCCATCCTGATGGGAGGGCACTGATGCCGCATAGTTACGAGACCGATGGTGCGGCGATCTACCGGCAATCCTTTGCCACCATCCGGGCCGAAGCCGATCTGGCGCGCTTCACGCCTGACGAAGAGCAGGTCGTGGTGCGGATGATCCATGCCGCCGGCATGGTCGGCCTCGAGGCGCATATCCGCTTCACGCCTGGCATGGCCACCGCCGCGCGCGCGGCGCTGCAGAAGGGCGCGCCGATCCTGTGCGATGCGCGGATGGTGTCCGAGGGAATCACGCGTGCCAGACTGCCCGCGGCAAACGCCGTGATCTGCACGCTTGGCGATGAGACCGTTCCAGCATTGGCCAGGTCGATGAACAATACGCGCTCGGCCGCGGCGCTGGAGCTGTGGCGGCCGCATCTCGGCGGCGCGATCGTCGCGATCGGCAACGCGCCGACGGCGCTGTTTCATCTGCTCAACATGCTGGAGGATCCCGACTGCCCGCGGCCTGCGGCGATCATCGGCTGCCCCGTCGGCTTCGTTGGCGCAGCCGAATCCAAGGCCGCGTTGATGGTTGATCCGAAGGTCGCGGCGCTCACCGTCGAAGGCCGCCTCGGCGGCTCCGCGATCACGGTCGCCGCCGTAAATGCACTGGCGAGCCGGAGCGAGTAGCCATGGGACGCATCATCTGCTGCGGTCTCGGCCCCGGCGATCCGGATCTGATGAGTGTGCGCGCCGATCGCATGGTGCGCAACGCCAAGCACGTCGCCTATTTCCGCAAGAAAGGGCGCCCCGGCCAGGCGCGCCGCATCGTCGAGGGCATGCTCGCGGCCGACGTCACCGAATATCCCATGGAATATCCTGTCACCACCGAGATCGCCTTTGACAGTTCTGAATACGTCCAGCTGCTCGCCGGCTTCCATGACGAATGGGCGGAGCGCCTGGCGCGGCTGTCGCGTGCGGTCGACGTGGTCGTGCTCTGCGAGGGCGATCCCTATTTCTACGGCTCCTTCATGCATCTGCACACGCGGCTGCAAGGCCGTGTCGAGATCGAGGTGATCGCCGGCATTCCCGGCATGGTCGGTTGCTGGAATGGCGTCGGCCGGCCGATTGCGCTTGGCGACGACGTGACGACGGTGCTGATGGGCACGCTTGCCGAAGCCGAGCTCGAACGGCGCATGCGCGATTCCGATGCGCTCGTCATCATGAAGACCGGGCGCAATCTCGCAAAGGTGCGCCGTGCGCTCGCGTCCGCCGGCCGGCTCGACGACGCCTGGCTGGTCGAGCGCGGCACCATGCCGGGCGAGCGCGTGGTGCGGCTTGCGGACATTGATGCAACCGACTGTCCTTACTTCGCGATCGTGCTGGTGCACGGCAGAGGCCGGCTGCCGGACGCCGCCGAATGACGGGCACGCTGACCATCGCGGGCCTTGGGCCCGGCAGTGAGGCGTTGGTGACGCCGGAAGTCTCCGCCGCGCTCGCCGCCGCCACCGATATTTTGGGCTATGCGCCCTATGTCGCCCGCGTGCCGCCTCGGGCGGGTCTCACCCTGCATCCCTCCGACAATCGCGAGGAGCTGCAGCGCGCGGGCGAAGCACTTCGCCTTGCGGCCGAAGGCGGGCAGGTCGTGGTCGTCTCCTCCGGTGATCCCGGCGTGTTCGCGATGGCGTCAGCCGTGTTCGAGGCGCTCGAACAGGCGCCAGAGTTTCAGGACCTGCCGATCCGCGTGCTGCCTGGCATCACCGCGATGCTGGCCGCCGCCGCGCGCGCCGGTGCGCCGCTTGGTCACGATTTCTGCGCGATCAATCTCTCCGACAATCTCAAGCCATGGGCGCTGATCGAAAAGCGGCTACGCCTTGCGGCCGAGGCTGATTTTGCCATCGCAATGTACAATCCGCGCTCGGCGAGCCGGCCGGAAGGATTTGGCCGCGCGCTCGCGGTGCTGAAAGAAGCCGATTGCGGTGAGCGTCTCGTGATCTTCGCGCGCGCTGTCAGCGCTGGCGATGAGAAGATCGTAACCGTGCCACTGAACGAAGCGACGCCAGACATGGCTGACATGCGCACGCTCGTCATCGTCGGCAATTCGCAGACGCGCCGCGTCGGCCGCTGGGTCTATGCGCCGAGGCAGGTCCGATGACCGAGCCACTGCATCACGTCAGTGACGCGCTCGACGCGCAGCCGTTCGGGCAATTGCGGCCGCGAGATCATGATGACCGGCAGGCCGAGCAGGCGGGCCGCATCGATCTTGGCACGCGCGCCGTCGCCGCCGGAATTGCGGGCGACGATCCAGGCGATGCCGCGCGTGCGCATCATCTCCAGCTCGCCGTCGAGCGTGAACGGCCCGCGCGACACGATCACGTCGGCGACGAAGGGCAGGGGCACTTCCGGCGGATCGACGAACCGCAGCGTGTAGGCATGCTGCGGCCTCGTCGCGAACGGCGCGATGTGCTGGCGGCCGATGGCGAGGAACACGTTGGCCGGCGCTTCGGGCAGCGCGGCGACTGCTGCGTTGACATCGCTAACCTCAATCCAGATGTCGCCGGGCGCCTTGCGCCAGGGCGCGCGCTCCAGCGCGATCAGCGGCGTGCCGGTCTCCGCGCACGCTTCGATCGCGTGACGGCTCATCTCGGCGGCAAAGGGATGCGTCGCGTCGATGACATGCGTGATACGTTCGCCACGAATATAGTCGGCAAGCCCGCTCACGCCGCCAAAGCCGCCGATGCGGGTCGGCAGTGGCTGATCGGCTGGCGCTCGCGTTCGGCCACCATAGGAATACACCGCATCAACCCCTGCGCGCGCGATCTCGGCGGCGAGCAGGCTCGCATCGGCAATTCCGCCCAGAATAAGGGCGCGCGTCATGTCTGATCCCTGGCTGACCATCATCGGTATCGGCGAGGATGGCCTTGCCGCCCTGTCCGAGGCAAGCCGAAAGGCGCTTGCCGGCGCGGAAACCGTGTTCGGCGGCGAGCGGCATCTTGCGCTTGCAAATGTGGGAAGCCGCGGCCGCGCCTGGCCGGTGCCGTTTGATGCCGGTGTCGTGCTGAGCTGCCGCGGCCGGCCGACGGTGGTGCTCGCTTCCGGCGATCCGTTCTGGCACGGCGCCGGCGCGGGCCTTGCCGAGAAGCTCAATGCCCGTGAATGGATCGCGCATCCAGCGCCATCAACCTTCTCGCTGGCTGCCGCGCGGCTCGGCTGGCGGCTCGAAAACGTTGCCTGCCTTGGGCTTCACGCGGCGCCGTTCGAACGTCTCGTGCCGCATCTTGCGCCGGGCGCGCGGATCATTTGTCTCGTGCGCGACGGCAAGGCCGCCGGCGATCTGGCGAGATGGCTGACGGAGCGCAGATGGGGCGCCTCGGGATTCTGGACTCTCGCTGCGCTCGGCGGGCCGCGCGAGCGCTTCGGAGAACATCGTGCCGACACTTTTGCCGGCGACTTGCCCGGAAACCTGGTCGCGGTCGCAATTGAGGCGAGGGGCGGGCAGGGCATTCCCCGCAGCTCCGGTCTTGCGGACGACCTCTTCGTCCATGATGGCCAGATCACCAAGCGGCCGGTGCGCGCGCTTGCGTTGTCTGCATTGGCGCCGCGTCCGGGTGAACGGCTGTGGGACATCGGCGCCGGCTCCGGCTCGATCTCGATGGAGTGGGCGCTGTGCGGGGGCGCCTCAATTGCGATTGAGACGCGTGAGGATCGTGTCGCGAATATTCGCGCCAATGCGGAGGCGTTCGGATTGGCGCATCGCATCACTATTGTCACAGGAGAGGCGCCGGAGGCTTTCACAACGCTTGACACGCCCGACGCCGTCTTTGTCGGCGGTGGTCTCGATCGCGCAATGTTCGATGCCGTCTGGTCACAGATTGCGTCCGGCACGCGGCTCGTCGCCCATGCCGTGACGCTGGAGACGGAAGCGCTGCTCGGCGAATTGCACCAACAGCATGGCGGCGAGTTGATGCGGGTCGAGATCGCGCATGCCGCTCCACTCGGTCGTTATCGCTCCTGGGAGACGGCGCGGCCGGTGGTGCAGTGGAGTACGGTCCGATGAGGGTTGCCGGGCTCGGATTCAAACGGGATGTCACGCTGGCCTCATTGCGCGAAGCGCTGGCGGCCGCGGGTGGCCCTGATGGCCTTGCCGCCGTCGCGACCGTCAGCGACAAGGCCGACACGGAGGCGCTGAAGCAGCTTGCTCGGGAGTGCGGCGTTCCGATCAGGGCTGTTTCTGCTGACGTGCTGGCCGGTATTGATACGCCGACGCAGTCGCAGCGCATCACCGAGACCTTCGGCACGGGATCCGTCGCCGAAGCGGCTGCGCTCGCTGCCGCCGGCCTTCGCGCGCGGCTGATTGCAGCGCGCGTGGTCTCGCAGGATCGCAGCGCGACCGCCGCGATCGCGGAAGGAGACGGCCCATGACGGTGCATTTCATCGGCGCCGGGCCGGGCGCGCCTGATTTGCTGACGCTGCGCGGGCGTGATCTGATCGCCTCCTGTCCGGTCTGCCTCTATGCGGGATCGCTGGTGCCTGAGGGTGTGCTGGCGCATTGCCCGAGCGGTGCACGCATCGTCAACACCGCGCCGCTGTCGCTCGACGAGATCATCGCCGAGATTGCCGCCGCGCATGCCGAGGGCAAGGACGTCGCACGGCTGCATTCCGGCGATCTCTCGATCTGGTCGGCGATGGGGGAGCAGATCAGGCGCCTGCGCACGCTCGGCATTCCCTTGACTGTTACGCCGGGCGTGCCGTCCTTCGCGGCGGCAGCCGCCGCGCTCGAAGCCGAGCTGACGCTGCCGGGTCTTGCCCAGTCAGTCGTGCTGACGCGCACGCCGGGCCGCGCTAGCGCGATGCCCGAGGGCGAAAATCTTGCGGCCTTCGCTGCGACAGGCGCCGTGCTCGCTATTCATCTGTCGATCCATCTGCTCGACAAGGTCGTCGCAGACCTGACGCCGCATTACGGCGCGGAGTGTCCGGTCGCGATCGTCTGGCGCGCGAGCTGGCCGGACCAGCGCATCGTGCGCGCGACACTGGCAACGCTCGATGCGGCCGTCGGCGCAGAGATGGAGCGCACCGCGCTGATTCTGGTCGGCAAGACGCTTGGCGCCGCGGATTTTGACGAGAGCCGGCTCTATGCTGTCGATTACGACCGCCGCTATCGCCCTGTGGGCGCGGCGCCGCGCTTTCCGGAGGCGACGTAATGGCGGCAGGTCTCGTCATCTCCGCGCCAGCCTCCGGTGTCGGCAAGACCACGCTGACGCTGGCGCTCGCGCGCGCCTGGCGCCATCGCGGCTTGAATGTGCAATGCTTCAAGAGCGGTCCTGACTATATCGATCCTGCCTTCCATGCCGCAGCCACAGGCCGCGCGTCGGTCAATGTCGATAGCTGGGCGATGGACCGCGCGACGATCTCTCATCTCGTCAGCCGCGGCGCGGATGCTGATGTCGTGCTCGCGGAGGGCTCGATGGGCCTGTTCGACGGTGTCGCCGCGCGCGGTGTCACCGGGACCGGCGCCACAGCTGATATCGCGGAGATGCTGGGTTGGCCAGTGGTTCTCGTGATCGATCCTTCCGGACAGGCGCAGACGGCGGCGGCGATTGCCGCGGGCTTGCGCGATTATCGCGCCGGCGTGCGCCTTGCGGGCGTCGTGCTCAATCGCGTCGCCAGCCCGCGTCACGAAGACCTTGTACGGCGCGCGCTGAACGATATTGGTATCGCCGTGTTCGGCGCGCTGCCGCGCCATGCCGAGATCAGCCTGCCGAAGCGGCATCTTGGCCTCGTGCAGGCCGAGGAGCAAGCCGAGATCGGCAAGCTGATCGACGAGGCCGCGCGCTTCGTTAGCGAACATGTCGATCTCGATGCGATGCTGAAAGCTTCCGCGAACTGGTCACCGGAGCCTGCGGCGAACGGACTGAACGTGACGCCGCCCGGCCAACGCATTGCGCTGGCCCGCGATGCTGCGTTCTCCTTTGTCTATCCGCATATGCTCGAAGCCTGGCGCGCGGCCGGCGCAGAGATCGCGACCTTCTCGCCGCTCGCGGATGAAGCGCCCGACGCGAGCGCCGATGTTTGCTGGCTCCCCGGCGGCTATCCCGAGCTTCACGCCGGCAAGATCGCGGCGAACACGCGCTTCTGCAGCGGCCTGCGCGCCTTCGCCGAGACGCGGCCGGTGCACGGCGAGTGCGGCGGGTATATGGTGCTGGGGTCCGCTTTGACCGATGCCGAGGGTGTCAGTCATGAGATGACGGGCCTGCTTGGATTGGAGACGAGTTTTGCCAAGCGCCGCATGCATCTGGGCTATCGTCTCGCCGCGCTCGCTGCCCCGATGCCGGGGCATCAGGTCGGCGCGCGCCTGCGCGGCCACGAATTCCACTACTCGACGATCCTGGCGCAGCCCGATACGCCGCTGGCGGTCGTGCACGACGCAACCGGCGCGGTCATCGCCGAGACCGGCTCGCGGCGCGGCCACGCCACCGGCACGTTCTTCCATCTGATCGCGGAGGACCGGTGAGCGGCTTCGTCTCCTTCGTCTCCGCCGGCCCCGGCGATCCAGAATTGCTCACGCTCAAGGGCGCCGCGCGGCTGCGCGAGGCTGATGTCGTGCTCTATGACGATCTTGCCTCCGGCGCGATCCTCGATCTGGCGCGGCCTGGAGCCAATCTCGTCGCCGTCGGGAAGCGGGCAGGGCGGCCCTCGACGAAACAGCATCACGTCAACCGCCTGCTGGTCGACTATGCGGCCACGGGTGTCCGCGTCGTGCGGCTGAAGTCGGGCGATGCGGGCATCTTTGGCCGGCTCGAGGAGGAGATCGAGACGCTGCGCGAGGCCGGCATCGGCTACGAGATCATTCCCGGTGTCACCTCGGCCTGTGTGGCCGCCGCGCAGGCCGGCATTCCGCTGACGCGTCGCCACACCTCGCGTCGCGTCCAATTCGTGACCGGCGCCGATGTCACCGGCGAGCTGCCACCCAATTTGAACTGGGCGGCGCTCGCCGATCCCGATGCGACGACGGTGGTCTATATGGGCCGGCGAACCTTTCCGGCGCTGGTTGCGAAACTGATCGAGCATGGTCTTTCGCCAAGCACTCCGGCACTTTTCGCCGAATCCCTCGGCCGGGCCGATGAGCGCCTGGTCCGCACCACTGTTGTCGAGCTGGCCGATCAGCTGGCGCGCGGCGGCGCAGCCTCCACGGCCGCTGTCATCATGTTCGGCGCGTTGGCGGAGGGTGGACCGTCATGATGACCCTCTCCTTGATCGGTATCGGTTGCGGCGATCCCGGCCAGCTCACGCGCGCCGCGATTGGCGCGATCAACGCCGCGGACCTGATCCTGATCCCGCGCAAGGGCACCGCAAAATCCGATCTTGCCGATCTCAGGCGCACGATTTGCGCTGACGTGCTCACCAACGCCACCGCGCGGATCGCCGAGTTCGATCTTCCCGTGCGCGACGCCGGCGAGACCGATTACCGCAAGGGCGTGGACGATTGGCATGACGCGGTCGCCGCGACGTGGTCGCAGACGATCGCCGATCATCTCGGCGAAAACGGCAAGGTCGCGCTGCTGATCTGGGGCGATCCCTCGCTCTACGATTCCTCGCTACGCATCGCGCGGCGGCTCAATCCGTTGCCTGAGATCGAGGTCGTGCCCGGCATCAGCTCGATCCAGGCGCTGTGCGCGGCGCATGCGCTGCCGCTCAACGATATCGGCGAGCCATTTCTGGTGACGACCGGGCGGCGCCTGCGCGAAGGCGGCTGGCCTGAAGGCGTCGATACTGTGGCGGTGATGCTCGACGGCGGCACGGCGTTTCAGTCGCTTGACCCTGATAGGATCCAGATCTGGTGGGGCGCCTATCTGGGCATGGCCGACCAGATCATCCTGTCCGGTGCGCTGACTGAGGTCGGCCCACGGATCGTCGCCGCGCGGCAGGATGCACGCGCGCGGCACGGCTGGATCATGGACAGTTATATTCTCAAGCGCAGGCGATAAGCGAGGCAGCATGCTCCCTGAATGGATCACCCAGAAATGCCCCGAGATCTCCGCTGACCATCGCGAGGCGGCCATCGCGCGGCAGGCGCAACTGACCAAGCCGACCGGCGCGCTCGGACGACTCGAGCAACTCGCGATCGAGCTTGCCGGCCTGCAGGCGACCGAACGCCCGCGCGCCGCCCGCGTGCCGATCATCATCTTCGCCGGCGATCACGGCATTGTCGCGCAGGGCGTGTCGGCCTATCCGCAAGCGGTCACCATCGCGATGATGGCGAATTTTGCGTCCGGCGGTGCTGCGATCTCGGTGCTGGCGCGCGAACTCGGTTCGACGCTCGAGGTCGTCGATGCCGGCACGCTGGCCGAGGAGGCTATGCCGGGCATCGTCGCGGACAAGCCGCGCCATGGCACGCGCGATTTCAGCATTGAGCCGGCGCTCACGCCGGCGGAGTTGGCATTTGCTTTCGAGGCGGGCCAGCGCGCGGTGGCGCGGGCGAAGTCCCATCAGCCGGACCTGCTGATCTTCGGCGAAATGGGCATCGGCAACACCACGACGTCGGCGGCAATGGCCGCGAGCCTGCTTGGTATCAGCGCGGAGGAGATCGCGGGCCACGGCACCGGCGTCGATGCGGCCGGCCGTGCGCACAAGGTACGTGTGATCGAAGTCGCAATCGCGCGCCATGGCGTGGCGGGCGGCTCGCCCGAGAAAATCCTGTGCGCCGTCGGCGGCCTCGAGATCGCCGCGATCTCAGGCGCGATCATTGCGGCCGCACAGGCGCGCATTCCCGTGCTGATCGACGGCTTCATCGTCTCGGTCGCAGCGCTCGCGGCGGTGCGGCTCAATCCGTCGTGCCAGCCATTCCTGCTGCCCTCGCATCAATCGGCGGAGCAGGGGCATCGGCTGGTGCTGCGCGCGCTGAACGTGCAGCCGCTGATCAGCCTCGATCTCAGGCTGGGCGAGGGATCGGGCGCCGCGATCGCGCTGCCGCTGGTGCGATCGGCCTGCGCGCTTCACAACGATATGGCGACGTTTGCCCAGGCCAATGTGCCTGACAGGCCTAGCTGATCCGCTGATTGACCGAGACGACGCGCCAGCCGGTCGCGAGCCGGTCGATCCTGGTCAGCGACAACGGATCGATCACGAAGCGCAAGGCCGCTTGCGGCGTCAGGTCGAGCGCAATGCAGAGTGTCGCGCGGATCGTACCGGAATGCACGACCAGCGCTGCCGAATCCGCGCCGATCCGTGCGAGACCCAGCCGAACGCGCGCGACCTGGTCCTCGAAGCTCTCGCCGTGCGGTGGCCGTCCGCGCGCCGGATCGCGCCAAAACTGCGTGTAGGCGTCCCCACCGCTGCTGGCGAGCTGGTCATGCCGCCGGCCGATCCAGTCGCCAAAATCCTGCTCGCCGAACTCGGCCACCAATTCTGGTTCAAGCCCTAGTGCCCGCGCCGTTTCGACCGTCCGTCGCGCGGGGCTCGCATAGCTCGCCGCATCGCGCGGCAGACGCAGGCGCAGCGCCTCCAGCCGCGCGCGATCGCCGAGATCGGCCGGCGCGTCATTCGCATGGATGGTCTCCGCGACACCGTCGACGGGGGCATGCCGTATCAGCCAGAGGAAGGTCTCGCCTTCCATGCAAATCTCCGAGGGTAGTTAGCCGCTGTGGCAATATCGCCGCATCAGGCTCATTGACTCTGTCTTCGTCGTAATCCTACATGGAGATGACGGTTTCCCCGAGAGGGGATGAAAAGGGAATGCGGTGCGGGGACATTGTCCCCAATGCCGTAGCTGCCCCCGCAACTGTAAGCGGTGAATCCTTCGTCACAAGCCACTGGGTCCTCGGTCCCGGGAAGGCGACGGAGCGGTCACGACCCGCGAGCCAGGAGACCTGCCGTCAGCCGTGGTCACACGCGAAGATGTCGGTCGGGGAGTACAGACATTCGGCTTCATCGGAGGGCACATAGCCTGATGATGGGACCTTGGTTCGCGGTGACGTGCCACTGACGTCACACCGAGGTCCACAACCGTGTCTTCCATCCGTATCGTACGACCGCGCCGCGTTCTGCTGGCGTCCGCCGCTCTGACATCTTTTGTTGCCATCGACATGCCGGCCGCCCGGGCGCAGCAGGCCCGCGAGCCGCTGCCGCCCGTAGAGGTGTCTGCTCCCCAATCCCGAAAGCCCGCCAAGCCGGCGGCCCGGGATGCCGCAAGCCCACGCCGCGCGGCGGCGCGCAGGCCTGCCGTGGCAGCCGCGGCCGCGCCAAAACCGGTCGCGCCGACTGCTGCAGCGCCCACGCCGCTCAACAGCAACGCAGTTGCAGAGAGCGCCTCGCGCCTTGGCCTGACGGTGCGGCAGACGCCGGCAACCGTCGAAGTGATCTCCGCCGAGACCATGCGCGAGCAGGGCTACCGCACCGTCTCCGACGTGGCCCAGGGCGCGGTCGGCGTCACCGCCGGCGACAATCCGTCCGAGCCGTCGGCCTTCTCGTTGCGCGGCTTCACCAACAGCCAGATCAACGCGCTCTATAACGGCATCAAGATCGGTCCGCAGAACATGACCTCGCGGATCATGGACACGGCCAATCTCGAAGCCGTGGAAATCCTCAAAGGCCCGGCCTCGCTGATCTCGGGCGAGGGCGCTGCCGGCGGTGCGATCAACTTCGTCACCAAACAGCCGCACACCGGTCCGATCCGCAACGAAGCGGACTTTTCCTGGGATTCGCTCAACTCGTTCCGCGCGCATTACGGCTCGGGCGGCAGCACCAATGTCGAGGGGCTCGACTACCGCTTTGACGTCAGCCGCTCCTCGCTCAACGGCTTTGTCGACGACACCAACACCAAGACTCTCGACGTCTCCGGCCAGCTCAATTATCGCCTGTCCGACAGTCTCAAGGTTTGGGGCGCGATCGAATATCGGGAGGACCGATCAAAAGCCTATTGGGGCGCGCCGCTGGTGTCGGCAGCCTTCAGCGGCTCGCACGCGACGAGCGGCATCGTCTCCGGCAGTTACTTCAACAGGACCGACCTTGGCGCTGTTACGATCGACGACCGCACCTTCAATACCAACTACAACGTTCTCGACAACCGCAACGTTGCGCAGGAGGTGTGGCTGCGCGGCGGCTTCGAGCTGAAGCTGGCGCCCGACCTGACGTTGAAGAGCCAAGCCTATGGTTATGGTGCCGAGCGCAGCTGGTTCAACAACGAGATCGAAGCGTTCGATTCAGTCAAGAACCAGGTGTATCGCGAGCGCTTCTATGTCGCGCACAGCCAGCGGCTGGTCGGCAACATCACCGATCTGGTCTGGGATGCCAACATCGCGGGCTTCGACAATCGCATGGTCACGACCCTGTCGTCGAGCTACCTCGACTTCGTCAGGCCCGGGGCTGCAAACTTCCCGAACGATTTCGTCTCGCTGGTCGATCCCGTCCGCGGCTTTTACGGCGACCTCACGATCAAGCAGCAGACCGCGCGGATCGACAACGAGGTGCTGTCGTTCGAGGACCGGCTGAAGTTGACGCGGACTTTCTCGCTGATCGGCGGCCTGCGGGTCGAGCATATCGGGCTCGACCGCAATTCGACCGACAAGTTCGGTCTGGTGAACGCAGGCTTCCCGTTTTCGAAATCGTGGGCACCCGTCACCGGCCGTATCGGCTACACCTGGGAAGCCGTGCCTGGCCTGACCTTCTTCAGCCAATACGCCACCGGTGCGGACGTTTCGGCCAACAACATCTTCCTGCTTGATCCGACCCAGAACCTCGATCTCACAACCGCGCGCACCTATGAGACCGGTGTCAAGCACGTGCTATGGGACAACAGGGCGGAGTGGTCGTTCTCGGCCTACGATATCCTGCGCAAGAACGTCTATGCGGCGGCGGGTGGCCAGACGCTCAACATCGCGGGGCGGCAGGAGTCCAAGGGCGTCGAGCTTGCCGGATCGATCCGTCCGATCGAGCCGCTGCGGCTCTGGGGAAACATCACCTATGTCGATGCGCACTATGCCGACTATGATTTCGCCGGCGGCTCGTTCTCGGGCAATGCGCCGCCGAACGTGCCGCGCATCGTCGCCAATGCCGGTGCATCCTGGCGCTTCTTCACGCCCTGGCCGGTCGAGATCGGCATCACCGGCCGTCATGTCGGTGACCGCTACAACACCGACGCCAATACGGTGACGATGAACGCCTACACCGTCGGCGACGTCTATGCCTTCGTCGATATCCCCAGGAGGGTGTTCGATGCCGTCGACCAGGCTCGCCTGACCTTCCGGGTGCGCAACTTCACCGACAAGCGCTACGCGATCTGGGGCGATCCGTTCTATCCCGATCAGATCCTCTCGGGCGCACCGCGGACCTACGAGATCTCCGCTGCGTTCAAATGGTAGGGCGATGACCACATGATGGGCGCGATCGTCCTCCTGCATCGCTGGCTCGGGATCGCGTTCTGCCTGCTGTTCGCGATGTGGTTCGCAAGCGGCATCGTGATGCACTTCGTTCCGTTTCCGTCGCTGACGGAGGCGGAACGCTTTGCCGGGCTGGCGCCGGTCGAGCGCGCGGCGGCTGTCATGGCCGTGGCCGATGCCGTGACCGCGAGCGGAATCACCGACGCCACGCGTGTGCGTCTGATCCAGCGCAGCGACGGGCCTGTTTATGTCGTGTCGGGACCGTCGCGTGTGCGAGCGATCCACGCGTCGGATGGATCCGACGCCTCGGTGGAGGCTCTCGATGCCGCGCTTACCATTGCTCAGGAGCATGCCCGTCAACGCGAGCTCGATCCTGCACACGCCGCCATCATTGCGCGGGCGGACTACGACCAATGGAGCGTTCCCAACGGCTTCGATCGCCATCGGCCGCTGTTTCGCATCGCTCTCGGCGATGCGGCTGGAACGGAAGTCTATGTCTCGTCACGCACCGGCGAGGTCGTGCTGGATACGACCCGCTGGGAGCGCAGATGGAATTGGGTTGGGAGCGTCGTGCACTGGATCTATCCGACGATCCTCAGGAGCAACTGGGCGGTTTGGGATCAGCTCGTCTCGACGCTGTCGCTGGTGGCCTTGATTGCAGCAATGTTGGGCGCGGTGCTCGGTGTCATCAGGATCAGGATTCGCAGAGGCAAGATTTCGTCGCCTTACCGCGGCTGGTACGCCCTGCATCACATCATCGGTCTCGTTTCGACCGTCTTCGTGCTGACGTGGATATTCAGTGGCTGGCTCTCCATGGATCACGGCCGGCTGTTCTCGCGCGGGCAATTGACCGCGGCTGAGGCGAGCGTAATGAATGCTGCTCCCGATTGGCGCGTGGCTCCATCTCTCGATCAGCAGCCGCTATCGACGTCGAGCCGTGAAGTCGAATGGTTCGCTTTCAATGGGAATGTCTTTCGGCGCGACCGGACTGACCTTGTCAGCCAGACCTTGATCAAGGCGGGCGAGCCGGCCCGCGATCGGCAGATGGAATTCCTGGACGGACAGGGCGTCCTCAACCTGACGGCGCGCCTGGTGGCCGGATGCGACGCCGTGTCTGACGTTGCAGACAATGACGCCTACCTCGCCCGGTCCAGCGTTCCCGGCGCGCCCGTCTATCGCTCCCGCTGCGGCGATCTCTGGTTCGACATCGACGGTGCCGACGGAAGCATCCTGCAAAGGCTCGATGCCTCGCGGCGCGCCTATCGCTGGGCCTACAGCGCGCTGCATACGCTCGATGTCCCCGCTCTTATGGCGTATCCGCGCCTGCGCGATAGCCTGATCGTCGGGCTTTGCGCGCTGGGCCTGGTGTTCTCCGTCACCGGGATCGTGATCGGCTGGCGGCGCTTGCGGGCGACATTTGCGGCCAAAGTTGCATGACGCGCTATATTTTTCTGGTCACGGCGCGCGCGGATAGCGTGACGACGCACATCAGCGCGGCGAGCATCCAGAATGCCGCCGGTAATCCGACGGCATGGGCGACAAAACCGATGCCGGCAGGGCCAACCAGAACACCGGCATAGCCGGCGGTGGTGATCGATGCCACCGCAAGCCCGGTGGGCATGGCGGTCTGCCTGGCCGCGCCTCGGAACAGCACCGGCACGAGGTTCGAGGCGCCAAGGCCGATCAGCAGGAAGCCGGCGATGGCAACGGCCGCGCTCGGTGCCAGCAGCAGCACGGCAAGGCCCGCGACCGCCAGCAGGCTTCCCCCGATCAGTGTTGCCCGATCGCCGATACGCGCCACGACGGCGTCACCGCCAAGCCGGCCCGTGGTCATCGCGATCGAGAACACGATGTAGCCGATGCCGCCTCGCGCCTCGCTGACGAGGCCTGCGCCGATCACGAGCAGCGCGCCCCAGTCGAGCATCGCGCCCTCGATCAGGAAGGTGACGGCGGCCAGCAGCGCCAGCAACAGCACGATGCCGTGCGGCAGCACGAACAACGGCCCCTCCTGCGGCTGCGCCCTGCGAAGCAGGCGCGGTGCGGCCATCGCCATCGCGATCAGCATCAGCACAGAGCAGATCAATGCGCTTCCGAGCGGTCCAAGATGCAGGGACAACAGGGCCGTCATCACCGCCGATCCGGCAAATCCGCCAATGCTGAAGAGCGCATGGAAGCCCGACATCAACGGCTCACTTGCCGCGCGTTCGACCTCGACGGCGTGGATGTTCATGGCGACGTCGATGGAGCCGAGCGCAGCTCCGAATGCCAGCAGCGTCAGGGCCAATGCCAGGGGCGTGCCGGCGACGACCAGCAGCGGCAAGATCAGGGCGAGGCCGATCCCGCCGGCGATGATGATCGGCTTGGTGCCGTAACGTGCGCTCAAGATGCCGGTCGCGAGCATCGCGAGGACCGAGCCGATGCCGAGGCTGAGCAACAGCAGGCCGAGCACGGCGTCGTCGACCGCGAGCCGCTCCTTCGCGAACGGAACCAGCGGCGCCCAGCACGCAAGGCCAAATCCGGCGACCAGGAACGAGAGACGCGTGGCGAGCCGCGTCGCCGGCCGGTCGGCTGAGGTCATCGATGGACTCCGGGAGGGAAACGCGCGATCGCGGCTAAGGGGTGTGCTTAGAGCATCAACAGGACTCGAAGGCCAGGGTTCCGGCAGCGCCGCGAGTTGACGATTTGTATCGATGCGATGTCGTTCGTTGCGCTGTCACTTGCTCGGTCGATCCCCACATACCGAAATGTTCCACTTTGCCGAAATTCGGATTTGTCGCATTTTGCGGCCATCGTCGCGAGCCGCAGATCGGCGGACGCTGCGGGGACGCCAATAACTGGAAGCTGCGCTGACCGCTGTGCATAGCTCATAGGCATCCGACGATCCGGTACCGCCGTTCGAGCGCCTACAAATTAGCCAGATGGCTCGATGACTCCGATTGCGGTGCGGCGAAAATCGCCATTCGCACGGAAAAATCCGTGGTGCGCTGCACGTTTATCCCTCCGCTCGCATGCTCATTCCGCGGGCAGTGCGGCCTGCCGAGATGGAGGCGAAGCGCACCTTCTAGGCGCGGAATACCATCTCCGCGCCCGTGGGTTTAGCGTGGCACCAGCTGCAAGGTGTCGAACGGGAAGGGCGGGCGGCATGAAAGCTGCTTTGGTGGAAAAACGGCGCGCGGCTGCGTTATGCTGCGCGTGCCGACCCGCCATTGAAGCTGCGATCGCCAGCCTCGCCAAGAAAAGTCGTCAAGAAATCAGGACATCGCTGATGCGTATCGTCACAGTTGCTGCCGCCCAGATGGGCCCGATTCAGAAGGCCGACAGCCGCGAGGCGGTGGTCAAGCGCATGATCGCGCTGATGGACGAAGCCAAGTTCAAAGGCGCTGATCTCATCGTCTATCCGGAACTGGCGCTGACGACGTTCTTCCCGCGCTGGTACGTCGAGGACCGCGCCGAGTTCGACAATTGGTTCGAGCGCGAGATGCCGAACGCGGCGACCAGGCCGCTGTTCGAGCGCGCGGCGCAGCATCAGATGGCAATGAATTTCGGCTATGCCGAGCTGACGCCCGACGGCCACCACTTCAACACGGCCGTTCTCACCGACAAATCCGGCAAGATCGTCGGCAAATACCGCAAGGTCCATTTGCCCGGCCATGTGGAGTATGAATCCCATCGCTCGCATCAGCATCTGGAGAAGCGCTATTTCGAGCCGGGCGATCTCGGCTTCAATGTCTGGCGCGAGCTTGGCGGCATCATCGGCATGGCGATCTGCAACGATCGCCGCTGGCCCGAGACCTATCGCGTCATGGGCCTGCAGGGCGTCGAGATGGTGCTGATCGGCTACAACACGCCGTCGGTGAATGCGGAGCGAGGCGAGGAGGGCGTCGAGAAGCGCCTGTTTCACAATCGCCTCTCCGTGCAGGCCGGCGCCTATCAGAACGCGACTTGGGTGGTTGCCGTCGCCAAGGCCGGCGTCGAGGACGGGCATGCGCTGTTCGGCGGCAGCCTGATCGTCGATCCCAATGGCGAGATCGTGGCTGAAGCGAAGACCGACGACGACGAGGTTCTGGTCCACGCCTGTGACCTCGATGCCACCACCTTCGGCAAGACAACGATCTTCGATTTCGCCAGACATCGCCGCATTGAACATTACAGCCTGATCACCAGCCGCACCGGCGCGGTGCCGCCGCCGGCGAAGTGACGCCGCCCGCCTTCCCGCAAGCTGGCGATCACGATGGAGTGCCCCATGACCGACCCCACCTACGACCTCATCATCCGCGGCGGGCGCGTCGCCACCACGACAGACGTGTTCGAGGCCGATGTCGCGATCTCCGGCGAGACCATTGCGGCCATCGGCCGCGGTCTCCCTCCTGCCAAGCGCGAGATCGATGCGCGCGGCAAGCTGGTGCTGCCGGGCGGCGTCGACAGCCACGCACATATCGAGCAGCTCTCCGCGGCCGGCATCATGAATGCCGACACGTTCGAGAGCGCGACCGTGTCGGCGGCCTTTGGCGGCACCACCACGGTGATCCCATTCGCGGCCCAGCATGTCGGAATGAAGCTGCCGCAGGTAGTGGAGGACTATCGCGCGCTGGCCAGGAAGGGCGCCGTGATCGACTACGCCTTTCACATGATCATCGCGGACGCGACCAGGGAGACGGTCGAGGAGCACATTCCCGCCCTGGTGAAGCAGGGGCATGCGTCGATCAAAATCTTCATGACCTATGATCGGCTCAAGGTCGACGACGAGCCGCTGCTCGACATTCTCCTGGCCGCGCGGCAGTCCGGCGCGATGCTGTGTGCACACGCGGAGAACCACGGCATCATCGCCTGGATGGTGAAGCGGCTGCTCGCGCGCGGCTATACGATGCCGAAATACCATGCCGTCAGCCACGCCCGCGTGTCGGAGGCGGAAGCCTTCACCAGGTTGATCGGCATGGCGGCGCTGATCGATCAGCCGATCATGATCTTTCATGTCTCGACTGCCGAGGGTGCCAAGGTGATCCGGGACGCGCGCGGGCAGGGGTTGAAGGTCTTTGCGGAAACCTGCCCGCAATATCTGTTCCTTACCGCTGGCGATCTCGACAAGCCCGGTGCCGAAGGCGCGAAGTGGATGTGCAGCCCGCCGCCGCGCACGCATGCCGACCAGGAAGCGCTGTGGCAGGCATTGTCGCTCGGCGATCTCCAGACCATTTCGTCGGACCATGCTCCCTATCGCTTTGACGAGACCGGCAAGCTGCGCGCCGGCCCCAATCCGAACTTCAAGCAGGTCGCCAACGGCCTGCCGGGCCTCGAGCTGCGGTTGCCGCTGCTGTTCGACGCGATGGTCTCGAAGGGCAGGCTCGGCCTCGAGAAATTCGTCGAGCTGACCGCGACGGCGCCGGCAAAGATCTACAATCTGCATCCACGCAAAGGCTCGATCGCTGTCGGTGCCGATGCCGATATCGCGATCTGGGATCCCGATCGCGAGACCGTCATCGCCGACGAGATGATGCACGATCTCGCCGGCTACACGCCGTTCGCGGGACGCAAGCTGAAGGGCTGGCCGGTGTCGGTGCTGTCGCGCGGCCGGATGATTATCGACGGCGACAAATGCCTCGCCAGCGCCGGCAGCGGCAAATTCCTGGCGCGTAGCGGCGGCGAGGCGGCGAAGCCGACCGGCCGGCTCGTCGCGGACATGGATCCGGAACGGAATTTCGGAGCAAGACTGTTGTGATCATGGACAGGACGCGATGAAGATCGTCGCCCGTGCCGCTGCGCAGCGACAGCCGGACAGTCGATAATATCCCGCTGGCTAAGGGGCGGTTGCTGGCATACCATTTGCAAGCCAATGGGCTTTGTTTCACCTGCCTTTGGCCAATGAACGGCCGGCATCACGGCACGACGGGGAGAACTTTATGGATCGCAGGACCGTATTGAAGGGACTGGCCGGCGCAAGCGGTCTGGCTTTGACCGGTGGCCTCTCGGCGCCGGCGATTGCGCAAGGCGCCTCAGCGCGCACCCTGCGTTTCGTGCCACAGGCCAATCTCGCCAATTTCGATCCGATCTGGGGCACCCAATATGTCGTGCGCAATGCGGCGGCCCTGGTCTGGGACACGCTCTACGGCGTGGACTCTTCGCTCGTGCCACAGCGTCAGATGGTCGAATCCGAGGAAGTGACCGACGACGGCATGACCTGGACGTTCAAGCTGCGTTCGGGCCTGAAATTCCATGACGGCGCGCCGGTGCTGAGCAAGGACGTCGTGGCGAGCCTCAATCGCTGGGCTGCGCGCGATCCCATGGGCCTGATGCTCAAGGCGATCCAGCAGGAGCTCACGGCCGTTGACGACCGCACCTTCAAATGGGTCCTGAAGCAGCCCTTTCCGAAGCTGCTCTATGCGCTCGCCAAGAACAATTCGCCTTGCGCCTTCATCATGCCGGAGCGCATTGCGCAGACCGATCCGTTCAAGCAGATTTCGGATTATGTCGGCTCCGGCCCCATGAAGTTCGTCACGGGCGAGTGGGTTCCGGGCGCGAAAGCGGTGTTCGAAAAATTCGCCGACTATGCGCCGCGGCAGGAGAAGGCGTCCTGGCTCGCGGGCGGCAAGCAGATCCTGATCGATCGCATCGAATGGGTGATCATGCCGGATCCGGCGACCGCGGCGGCGGCGCTGCAGAACGGCGAGATCGACTGGTGGGAGAACCCGATCGCGGATCTCGTTCCGGTACTGAAGAAGAACAAGAACATCAATGTCGATATCGGCGATCCCCTCGGCAATATCGGCTCATTCCGCATGAACTTCCTGTATCCGCCCTTCAATGACGTGCGCGCGCGGCGCGCCGTGCTGATGGCGATGAGCCAGGAAGACTATATGCGCGCGCTCGTTGGCGACGACGATTCGCTGTGGAAGCCGCTGCCCGGTTTCTTCACGCCCGATACGCCGCTCTACACCGAAGTGGGTGGCGAGATCCTGAAGGGCAGGCGCGACCTCGATGCCGCCAAGAAGCTGCTTGCGGAGAGCGGCTATTCCGGTCAGCCGGTGACTTGTCTCGTCGCGCAAGACCAGCCGATCACCAAGGCGATGGGTGACGTGACGGCCGATCTCTTGAAGAAGCTCGGCATGAATGTCGACTTCGTGGCGACGGATTGGGGCACGGTCGGCTCGCGCCGCGCACAGAAGACGCCGCCGGGACAAGGCGGCTGGAACATGTTCCACACCTGGCACGCAGGTGCGGACTGCATCAACCCCGCGCCCTACACCGCCATTCGTGCCAATGGCGACAAGGCCTGGTTCGGCTGGCCGACCAGTGCCGGCACGGAGAAGGAGGTCACGTCCTGGTTCGAAGCCAAGAACCTCGACGAGGAGAAGGCCGCGATCGGTCGTCTCAACACGGCGGCCATGGATGACGTCGTCTACGCGCCCACCGGTTTCTTCCTGAGCTATACTGCGTGGCGCAAGAACGTCTCCGGTGTCACCAAGGGGCCATTGCCGTTCTTCTGGGGCGTGTCGAAGACCGCATGATCGTGCGCTGAGGCCAGATGCTCTCCTACATCCTCCGGCGCATCGTCGCCACCTTGCCGGTGATGGCGATTGTCGCACTGTTCGTGTTCAGCCTGCTCTACATCGCGCCGGGTGATCCGGCCGTGGTGATTGCGGGCGACCAGGCGAGCCCGGAGGATGTGGAGCGAATCCGCCAGAGCCTCGGCCTCGACCGGCCGTTCCTGATCCAGTTCGGCAGCTGGGTCTGGCGTCTCCTGCACGGCGATCTCGGCACCTCGATCTTCACCAACCTGCCGGTGTCGACGATGATCGGGCAGCGTCTCGGGCCGACGCTGTCTCTGATGGTGATCACATTGCTGCTCACGATCGTCGTCGCGGTGCCGCTTGGTGTCGTCGCGGCCTGGAAGGCCGGCAGCTTCATCGATCGGGCCATCATGGGCTTTGCCGTGTTCGGCTTCTCGCTGCCTGTCTTCGTGGTCGGCTACGTCCTCGCCTATGTCTTCGCGCTCCAGCTCGAATGGCTTCCGGTGCAGGGCTATACGCCGCTCAACCAAGGCTTCTGGCCGTGGCTGCAGAATTTGATCCTGCCGGCGATAGCGCTCGGCTGCGTCTACATCGCGCTGGTCGCGCGCATCACCCGTGCCGCCATGCTCGAAGTGCTGCAGCAGGACTATATCCGCACCGCCAAGGCGAAGGGCCTCGGGCAGGGCGGCATCCTGTTCATTCACGCGCTGAAGAATGCTGCGGTGCCGATCGTCACCGTGATCGGCATCGGCATCGCGCTGCTGATCGGTGGCGCGGTCGTGACCGAGAGCGTGTTCGCAATCCCGGGGCTTGGCCGGCTCACCATCGATGCGATCCTGCGGCGCGACTATCCGGTCATTCAGGGCATCGTGCTGCTGTTCAGCTTCGTCTACGTCCTCGTCAATCTGATGATCGACGTCACCTACACACTCGTTGACCCGAGGATCCGCTATTGACCGACACGACTGTCAATCCGCAGGTGCTGCCGGCCGGCCTCGTGCTCGCGCCGCAGCTGCCTGAAATCCTCCGGCCGGTCACGATCCGCCGCGGCTTCATCGGCTTTCTGCGCGGCCATCCGACCGTCGCGATCGGCGGCGTGTTGCTGCTGATGCTTGTCCTGACCGCGGTCTTCGCGCCGTATCTCTGGACGGTTGATCCGACCGCGCTCGCGCCCGCAAAACGGACGCGGGCTCCTTCGGCGCTCTACTGGTTCGGCACCGACGTGCTGGGCCGCGATATCTATTCACGCGTGCTGTTCGGCGCACGGGTTTCGCTGACGGTCGGGCTGTCGGTCGCGATCTTCGCCTCCGCGGCGGGCCTCGCCATCGGCATGGTCTCGGGCTTCGTCCGCTGGGCCGACGGCATCTTGATGCGCTTCATGGACGGCCTGATGTCGATCCCGCCGATCCTGCTCGCGATCGCGCTGATGGCGCTGACGCGCGGCAGCGTCGGCAACGTCATCCTAGCCATCACCGTCGCCGAGATCCCGCGCGTCTCGCGCCTCGTCCGCAGCGTGGTGCTGTCACTGCGCGAGCAGCCTTACGTGGACGCGGCGGTGGCCTGCGGCACACGCTCGCCGATGATCATCCTGCGCCACATCCTGCCCAACACGGTCGCGCCGATGCTGGTGCAGGCGACCTACATCTGCGCCAGCGCCATGATCACCGAGGCGATCCTGTCCTTCATCGGCGCCGGCACGCCGCCCACCATTCCGTCCTGGGGTAACATCATGGCCGAGGGCCGCGCGCTGTGGCAGGTCAAGCCCTACATCGTGTTCTTCCCGGCCGCCTTTCTCTCGATCACCGTGCTCGCCGTGAACCTGCTCGGCGATGGCCTTCGCGATGCGCTCGATCCGCGCATGGCCAAGCGTCTCTGAGGGGGCTGATCACGATGGCGTTGCTTGAAGTCGAGAACCTCCAGACCCACTTCCGCACTCCCAGCGGCATCAACCGCGCGGTGGACGGTGTGTCCTTCCATGTCAATGAGGGCGAGACGCTCGCGATCGTCGGCGAGTCCGGCTGCGGCAAATCCGTCACCTCAATGTCGCTGATGCGGCTGATCCCGGAGCCGCCGGGCAGGATCGCGGGAATGATCCGCTTCGCCGGCAAGGATCTGCTGCAAATGTCCGACCGCGAGATGCGGGCCATCCGAGGCAACGACATCTCGATGATTTTCCAGGAGCCGATGACCAGCTTAAACCCGGTCCTGACCGTCGGCCGCCAGATCCGCGAGACGCTGATGATCCATCAGGGCCTCGACAAGCAGGCCGCCGAGGCGCACGCGATCGAAATGCTGACGCTGGTCGGCATTCCCGAGCCGAAGCGGCGCGTGCGCGAATATCCGCACCAGCTCTCCGGTGGCATGCGCCAGCGCGTGATGATCGCGATTGCGCTGGCCTGCAATCCAAAGCTCTTGATCGCAGACGAGCCGACCACGGCGCTCGACGTCACCATCCAGGCGCAGATCCTCAAGCTGATGCTCGACCTGAAGCGCCGCGTCGGCGCCGCGATTATCCTGATCACCCACGATCTCGGCGTCGTCGCCGAGATCGCCGAGCGGGTCATGGTGATGTATGCCGGCCGTAAGGTCGAGGAGGCGCCGGTAGCCGAACTGTTCCGCGCGCCGCGCCATCCCTATACGCAAGGATTGCTCGGTGCGGTGCCGAAGCTGGGCTCCTCGCTCGCGGGTACCACGACGCGGCTCGCTGAAATTCCGGGGCAAGTGCCCGATCTGCGCAAGCCGATCACCGGCTGCGTCTTCGCCGGCCGCTGTGCGCTTGCGACCGATCTCTGCCGGCAACACGCGCCGGGCCTCGAAGAGAAGGGGCCGCGCCATATTGCGGCCTGCCATTACGCCGCCAAGGGAGCCGTCGCGGCATGAGTGTCCCGCTGCTCCAGGTCAACGACCTCAAGAAGCATTTTCCTGTCAACAAGGGCCTGTTCGGGCGACAAACCGAATTCGTTTATGCCGTCGATGGCGTGTCGTTCGAGATCGCGCGCGGTGAGACACTTTCGCTGGTCGGCGAATCCGGCTGCGGCAAATCGACGGTCGGCCGCGCGATCCTGCGGCTGTTCGATGTGACGTCAGGCCAGGTGATCCTCGACGGCCAGCGCATCGACGATGCGCATCCGAGCACGATGCGTCAGTTGCGGCAACGCATTCAGGTGGTGTTCCAGGATCCGTTCTCGAGCCTCAATCCGCGCATGCGGGTGCGCGATATTCTGGCCGAGCCGATCCGCAATTTTGGCCTTGCCAAATCGGCAGCCGATCTCGAGACGCGCGTGACGGCCCTGATGGACACGGTGCGTCTGCCGCGCGAGGCGCTGAACCGCAGGCCGCACGAGTTCTCCGGCGGCCAGCGCCAGCGCATCGGCATCGCCCGGGCGCTCGCGGCCGAGCCCGAGTTGATCGTCTGCGACGAGGCGGTCTCGGCGCTCGACGTCTCGGTCAAGGCGCAGATCGTCAATTTGCTGCAGGATCTGCAGCGCGAGTTCGGTCTGGCGCTGCTGTTCATCAGCCATGATCTCGCCATCGTCGAGCACATGACCCACCGCGTCGCGGTGATGTATCTCGGCAAGATCGTCGAGGTGGCGCCGCGCCGGCAAATCTTTGCCGCGCCCCGACATCCCTATACCAAAGCGCTGCTGTCGGCGGTGCCGCTGCCGGAGCCCGGAGCCAAGCGCAATCCCATCATCCTCGGCGGCGATGTGCCGAGCCCGATCAATCCGCCGAAAGGCTGCCGTTTCCATACCCGCTGCCCGTACGTGTTCGATCGCTGCCGCACGGAAGAGCCACAGCTTCGTTCGGCGGAGGGCGAGCAATGGGTCGCCTGTCATCTGGATGCGCTGCCGGCGGGATAGGGCGCAATCGTGATGCTGAAAGCGCGGCGCCATGAAAAAGGGGCCGTCCTGTGGGGGTGCAGGGCGGCCCCAAGAGGCTCGTAGGCCCGGGAGGAGGAGGGCGCGAGCCGGCGCAAGCGGCAGGGCACTTACGCGAAAAATGTTGTCGAGAGCGTTGTCATGCAGCCGTGCTCACCATGTGGTCCTGATCCCATGATGGACGGCGTCGCGGCAACGCTTCGACGTCGGGCCGGTGATTCCTGGTGGCCGCACGCCAGCGCGCCGGAGTCTCGCCGCTGATGCGCTTGAAGACGGTCGAAAAGTGCGCCTGAGTGCTGAAGCCGACTGCAAGCGCGATCTCGGCCAATTGTCTCTCGGTCGTCGTCAACAGTGCCTTCGCCTGTTCGATTCGATGATTGAGCAGATATTCGCGCGGACGATATCCGGTCGCTGCGCGGAACTGCGCGGCGAAATGCATCCTGGAAAGACCCGCGACGCCAGCAAGCTCGGACAGGCTGATGCTGCGTTCGAAATGAGCGGCGATGTGTTGTTCGACGCGCCGCAAGCGCCATTTCGGCAGAGCATTGACCTTGGCGCGCGGCAATTCGGGCCGGGCCAGATGCATCGCGACAATCTGGCCGATGCAATGGGCAAATTGATAACCCCCGGCGTCACCTTGCTCGGCGAACGCCTTGGCCAGTCCCGCTGCGAGCGGATCGCGCAGCACAATCAGGTCGTCGAGACCTTCGGCTGCGGCCATGGACCACCGCGTCGGGAAATGCTCGGCAGGGATGTGAAGGTGCAGGAAGGCGCAGGGCGCCTGGAACTGTGCGCTCAGCTGCCGCGACGGCGCGCTGACAAACAGCGTGCCTGACGGCATGGTGCCGTCGAAGATGATCCGGCGGTTCCTGGTCAAGGTGGCCCGCGTCGTCTTCAACGCAATGCCGACAAAATAGCGATCGGATGGCGTCGTCGCTGAATGCCAGGAGGCCTCGCGCGAATCCTCCCACCGCGAGATCGTGATGTCGTCCAGCGCGATCTGCGAGCTGCGAGCGACCTGGCGCCACTCGCTTTCCCAGGCGATCGCCTGGAACGTACGAGGTGCTTCGTGATTCCCTGGACCTGCCGGAAGATTGATCCGGGCGTGGGCCCTCTGCAATTCGGTCAGCATCGCTTGTTCCTTCTGAGCTTCGCCGTCGTTCGCGAGGACCGGTGCGCTCGTATCCTCGGTATGCTGACAGGATAGGCCTGGGCAGGCTTGGACGCCCGTTAGGGGTGATTAGGATCTGTTAGATTATGTGGGGGTGGATCGGGTGCGGCTGCCGGTCGCAGCGGCTACTTTAGCCAATATGTCAGGGACCTATCGGTCACTCAAAGACGGCATCGAAGATCTCGACGTCGATCAGCACGGGTTTCGCGATCACCGCTGCATCGGGCTGTCGCGTCAATGTACGCCGGAGTGTTGGCACCACGATGCCGCCGAAACTCTCGTGGGCCCATGAATAGTGCGCGACACGCGCGCCCAGGAGATCGTGGTCGGTCCGTCGCTGCAAAGCGTTCTCGTCGAAATAGAAGACCTGCTCCGACGCAAGGTTGATGAGGCTCGACGGGAATTGCGCGCGAAGGCATCGCCACGTCTCGCTGTTCTCCTGCCATGGCGGCAGCTCCTCCACCACGACGTCGGGACGGGCGAGGAGGAACGGGGTCGTGAGATAGGTCCAGATCTGGACGCCGCAAAAGAAGACCAGATGCACTTCGTCCGCGAGCGCGTGTGTCCCATTGGTCGGGAAATCAAGGCTCGGGTTTCGCCAGGTCCGTAGCACCTGGCCATCCAGGCTCTCGATCGTGATCGCGTCCGCCTGAAAGGCGCCGGACTGCTCGCCGCCGGTGATTCCGGTGAAGCGGACCGATTGTGTGCGCGTCGATCCCTCCGCGGTCACGTCCTTGAATTCACGGGCATGTCCGGCATCGGAAAACAGGCTACCGCCGACGGACAGATGCAGAGTGAACCGGCTCAAGCTGTTCCAGCGGGTCAGTCCCCCGCAGGCGTCGATCGCGTCGTCAAGAAGGGCCATGTCTCGCTGCATCCACCGTGAATTGCAGTCACCATGGCGGGGCGCGGGCGGCTTGGCGTGTTAGAAGTTGTTAGGAGTTGCAAGAGAGTGATTTTGCGGTATCCCGTTGAAGAGGCTTCTAATTCAGGCTGCTCAGCATCCGCTTGGCGGTGACCAGGTCGCGGCTCGACAGGCCCTCCTGATAGTGCGCAACGAGCGGCGCCAGCAGCGCGTGGGCGTCGCTCCTTCGACCGGCCTGCAGCCAGACGCGAGCAAGGCTCATCGCCCCCCGCAGCTCCCAGCCGCGCGCACATTGCCGGCGCGACAAGGTGAGCGATTGCTGGAGCCAGGCTTCAGCTTCCGTCGCCCTGGCGGATTGCACCAGAATGTCCGCCTTGACCCGGAGCATTTCCGGCATGTCGAAGGATTCGCCGTGATCGCCGATTTGGGCGATGGCTTCATCGATCGTTTGCAACGCCTCATCGGCCTGGTTCTGGGCCGCGAGCCCCTCCGCGAGCGCCGTTGCGAACACCGTCGTCATGATCCGATGCCGCGTGGCGTACAAGGTCGCCTGGCTGCGGCGAAGGTGCTCGATGCCGCCAGCGATGTCCCCGCGGCGGAGCAGAAGCTCTCCCTTCTGGCCGATGCCGACCGCGTGATAGGGGCCGAGAAAGTGCCGCGCGGCGTGGTCGATCAGCCGATCGATCAAGCTCTCGGCGCTGGCCCAGTCACCGACCCACAGGAACACGTAGATGGTCCAGATCAGGGCAATGCCGAGCGTCAGGGGTTGCTCGAGCTGCTCGGCCTCCCGCACCGTGTATCGCGCCGCCTCGATGGCGCGATCGGGCCGGCCGCTGAGCCAGAGTCCCCGCGCCAGGGCGACCAGCGCGACAATGCGGTCGTCATAGCCGAGATGGCCGATATTCAGCCGCTGTGAGCCCGGATTGTCCACCATCGCGCTCTCGCAGAACTGAACGGCCTTGTCCTGGTTGCCGATCAGATGATGGGCCACCCCCAGCATCCACTCGACGTTCAGCGTGCTGGTCGGGTCGTTCAGCTTCCTCGCGACGGCCTGGCCCTGTTCGCCGGTGCCGAGCGCGCCGTGAAAATCTCCGACCCGCGTGAGATAGATGTGCAGCCCGCGGAGCAGCCAGATCTGCCAGTGCAGATCGTCGAGCTCCTGCGCCAGTTGCAGGCTGCGCGTGAATGCGGACCGGACCCCTTCCGTATTGCCCTGGGTGAACATCACGGACACGCCGTGGGCTGCCTGCAAGGCCATTTCCTTGCGGCGGTCGATGCCATCCGCAGATGCGAGCGCCTGCTGGGTCCAGCTATGGCATTCCGTCAGCAATGTCAGCTCGAGGAAGAACTGCGCAGCCGCCGCCG
>Ga0209148_1000565_pt1 | contig 34787 bp, 30 predicted proteins | sample AraplaCol_mMF_r2_2_FD_184288 | JGI IMG/M metagenome (GOLD analysis project Ga0209148, IMG submission 184288) | Arabidopsis root microbial communities from North Carolina, USA - plate scrape CL_Col_mMF_r2 (SPAdes) (version 2) | ecosystem: Host-associated > Plants > Roots > Endosphere | place... | reverse complement strand
GCAGCTGCTGTGTGGGCCGTGCCGAGGATCGAGGCGATGGCTTCCTGGCGGTCACGATAGATATTGGCGTGGCCGCCTTCAGCCTCGCCCAGGAGACGGCCAGCGGAATCGCGAATCCGGGCCCGACATTTGCTGCCGCCGCCATCGATTCCGAGATACAGCCCTTCGCTCATTCAGCGTGCCTCCCTTTGCTTCGCACAATACCAGAAAGATACCATTTAGAAATCGATTTTTTCACGCTCTTGGAGCAATATCCTTTCCATCACCGCATAAATATAAAATATATCAAATAGATAAACTTAATAACCTCATCTGATTTCTTTCCTTTTTCAGAAAAACACCAACCAACTGAACAGCTGGTAGACATCTGGTACTGTTCTGGTATGGTACTGACGTTACCGCAGACAAGGATCGGATAGACCGTACCCATGCCCAGCGCCCCCAGGTCCGGCACCGAGATGCCGAGCACCGAAGATAGCAATGATCGCTTTGCCGATCTCGATCTCTGGAGCGACCAGCAGATCCTGGAGGCCCTGGCCGATGGCCAGCAGCGGGCGATTGAAGCGGTGCGCCAGGCCGAACCGCAGATCGCGGCGGCGGCCCGGGCCCTGGCCGAGGGTCTGCGCCGGGGAGGCCGACTGGTCTATGCCGGTGCCGGCAGCTCGATTTCGATCGCGGTGCAGGATGGCGCCGAATTGCCCGGCACGTTCGGCCTGTCGCTTGACCGCATCCATTTCCTCATCGCCGGCGGCACGGCATCGCTGATCGATATCGACGGCCCCGCCGAGGACGATGACAAGGCCGGGGCAGCCGAAGCCAGCGCGCTCAAGCTGCAGTCGCATGATGTGCTGATCGGGGTCAGCGCCAGCGGCCGCACCCGCTATACCGTGGCCGCGGCCGATGTCGCGAAACAGGCCGGCGCGACGGTGATCGGCATCGCCAGCAACATGCCCTCGCCGCTGCTCTCCATCGCCACGCATCCCATTCATCTCGCGACCGGCGCCGAAGTGATCGCCGGCTCCACCCGCATGGGTGCCGGCACGGCGCAAAAATCTGCGCTCGGCCTGCTCTCCACTTTGGCACAGATCCGCCTCGGCAATGTTTATGGCGGCATGATGGTCAATGTGCAGGCCAATAACGAGAAGCTGCGCCAACGCGCGGTCGGCATGGTGCGGCGGATCACGCATGTGGACGAAGCCCGCGCCACCGAGGCGTTGCGGCAGACCAGCGGGCATATCAAGCCGGCGGTGCTGCTCTGCGCCGGCGCCAAGGATCTCGCGGCGGCAGAACATCTGCTGCGGGACAAGCAGAACAATCTTCGACTCGCGCTGGAACAACTGGCACGGGCGTGACCGCCGCCAATGCGGCAAACAGGGAGGAAGGAGTCTCACCCATGACAACGAAGCAGACGCTTAAAGCGGCACTTCTGGCGGCGAGCATGCTGGCCGGCGCCAGCAGCATCGCGCATGCCGGCACCATCACCATCGAAAGCTGGCGCAATGACGATGCCGATATCTGGAAGAACCAGATCATCCCGGCTTTCAACAAGGTGCATCCGGATATCACCGTCGTCTTCTCGCCGAGCCCGCCCAAGGATTACAACGCGGCGCTGAACGCCCGCCTGGAAGGCGGCACCGCCGGTGACATCATCACCTGCCGCCCATTCGACGCCTCGCTCGACCTCTACAACAAGGGTCATCTGGTGAAGCTGAACAGCCTGCCCGGCATGGACAAGTTCTCGACCTTCGCCAAGACCGCCTGGACCACCGATGACGGCAAGGACACCTTCTGCGTGCCGGTCGCCTCGGTCATCCATGGCTTCATCTACAACAAGGAAGCCTTCCAGAAGCTCGGCCTCACCGAGCCGAAGACGGAAGAGGAATTCTACGCAGATCTCGACAAGATCAAGAAGGACGGCACCTATATTCCGATTGACATGGGCACCGCCGACCAGTGGGAAGCGGCTACCATGGGCTTCCAGAATATCGGCCCGAATTACTGGAAGGGCGAGGAAGGCCGCAAGGCGCTGATTTCCGGCAAGCAGAAGTTCACCGATGCCGCCTATGTCGACACTTTCAAGGATCTCGCCAAATGGGCACCCTATATGGGTGACGGCTACAAGGCGCAGACCTATGCCGACAGCCAGAACATCTTCACCCTCGGCAAGGCGGCGATCTATCCGGCCGGGTCCTGGGAAATCTCCACCTTCCGCGCCCAGGGCGGTCTCGATTTCGGTGCCTTCAAGCCGCCTTTGCCGGCCGGCGTGAAGCAGTGCTACGTCTCCGACCATGTCGATCTCGGCATGGGCATCAATGCGAAGTCGAAGAACCAAGCCGATGCAAAGAAGTTCCTGGAATGGACGACCTCGCCGGAATTCGCGACCATCTATGCCAACGCACTGCCAGGCTTCTTCCCGCTCGCCAATGTGAAGGCGGATATCAAGGATCCGGTCGCCCAGACCTTCCTGAGCTGGCGCGGCGAATGCAAGACGACGATCCGCAACTCGTACCAGATCCTGTCCCGCGGAACGCCGAATCTGGAGAACGATCTGTGGAACGTCTCGGCCCAGGTGCTGAACGGCACCATGACGCCGGATCAGGCTGCCAAACAGGCCGAGGATGACCTCGCCAAGTGGTACAAGCCGCATCAATAACGGTTTGATGCATCGCGGGTTCGGGGCCATCGCAAAGATGGCCCCGATAACCGGCAAACACCGTGAAAACGTTAAGCTATCGGTCGTCGGCCGCCCAAGCCGGGCTTGTCGCGCGGCCGGATTCCGGGGAACATGAAGCGGAAGGCCCGTCGCGTTCCCCACGGGATCGAGGAACCGGAATATGAGTGACGCCGTCATCTCGAACGACTTCAGCGGCAGCAAGGCCAGCGGCCTCAGCGGCACCAGCCGCGGTGCCTATCTGCGCCTGCTGGTCTTCTTCATCGGCCCGGCAGCGGCGGTCTATACCCTGTTTTCGGTCTATCCGCTGATCGCGACAATCCTCTATTCAACGGCAACCACCGACGAAACCGGCGCCACGCATTTCGTCGGCTTCGGCAACTTCATCACCCTGCTGACCGATGCCACCTGGTCCGCCCCCTTCTGGAACGCGCTGCGCAACAACTTCATCTTCTTTGCAATCCATATGTGCGTGCAGAACCCAATCGGTGTCGGTCTCGCTGCCTTGCTGAGCCTGCCGCGCCTGCGCCTGCGCTCCACCTACCGCACGCTCATCTTCATGCCGACCATGTTGTCGGTGGTGATCATCGGGTTTTCCTGGCAGCTGATCCTCAATCCACTTTGGGGGATTACCTCCGGTTTCCTGAAGGCCCTCGGCCTCGGTTTCCTGTTCGGCCCCTGGCTCGGCCAGGAAGGTACGGCACTTGCCACCCTGTCGCTGATCTCGGTCTGGCAGTTTGTCGGCATTCCGATGATCCTGATCTATGCCGCCCTGTTGGCGATCCCGCAGGAATTGAGCGACGCCGCCACGGTCGACGGCCTCAACCAGTTCCAGGTCTTCTTCCATGTTAAGCTGCCGTTGGTGATGCCGACCATCGGCCTCGTTTCGGTTCTGACCTTCGTCAACAACTTCAACGCCTTTGACCTCATCTACACGGTCAAGGGCGCGCTCGCTGGGCCGAATTTCGCCAGCGATATCATGGGCACGTTGTTCTACCGCACCTTCTTCGGCAATCAGTTGCAAGTTGGCAACCCGACCATGGGGGCCACCATCGCAACGATGATGTTCCTCGTCATCCTCGCCGGCCTGCTGATCTATCTCTTCGCGGTCCAGCGCCGCATGCAGCGCTACAGCTTCTGAGGGGGACCGCATGCAACGCAAGATCAGTGCCCTCTCCGTTCACATCATCCTGCTGGCTTATACGGCGCTCGCCCTCTTCCCGATCGTCCTCACGCTGGTCAATTCGGTGAAGGCGCGCAAGGCCATCTTCGGCGCGCCGCTGGCACTGCCAACGCCCTCGACCTTCTCGCTGATCGGCTATCAGAAGGTCTTCTCCGACAGCGCCGTGATGGGCTATTACGTCAACAGCCTGACAGTCACCGTGGTGACGGTGGCGGCCGTGCTGCTGATCGGCGCGATGGCGGCCTGGGGCCTCAGTGAATATCGCTTCAGGGGCAATACGCTCCTGAAGCTGTTTTTCGCCATCGGCATCATGGTGCCGATCCGCCTCGGTTCGGTCGAGATCCTGAAGATGATGACTCATCTCGACCTCAACAACACGCTGACGGCACTGATCCTGGTCTATACCGCGCAGGGCCTGCCGCTCTCGATCTTCATTCTCTCGGAATTCATCGAGCAGATCCCGCGCGACCTGCGCGAGGCGGCCCGCTGTGACGGCTTGAGCGAATACAGCATCTTCTTCTGGATCATCCTGCCGCTGCTGCGCCCGGCCATGGCGACGGTTGCCGTCTTCAGCATGATCCCGGTCTGGAACGATCTGTGGTTCCCGCTGATCCTGGCACCGTCCGGCGGCAAGCAGACCATCACGCTTGGCATCCAGCAATTCATCGGCCAATACATCATCGACTGGAATTCCGTGCTGGCCGCCCTGTCGACGGCGATCATTCCCGTCCTCATCCTCTATATGCTGTTCTCGCGCCAGCTGATCCGCGGCCTCACGTCCGGGGCGGTGAAATGATGCCGAGCCTCCTTTCCACCTTCTCTTGTTTACCGAGGCGCCGCCATGGCTGAAGTCCGAACCGAAAAACTGTGCAAGTCCTATGGCGTCGCCGAAATCCTGAAGGACATCGATCTCACGGTGGAAGACGGCAGCTTCGTCGTCCTGGTCGGTCCGTCCGGCTGCGGTAAGTCGACCCTGCTCCGCACCATCGCCGGGCTGGAACAATCGACCACCGGCAAGATCGAGATCGGTGGCCGCAGGGTCAATGATCTGCCACCAGCGCAACGCCAGATCGCCATGGTGTTCCAGTCCTATGCGCTCTATCCGCATATGGATGTGCGGGGCAATATGGGCTTCGGGCTGAAATTCGCCGGCTTCCCGAAGAATGAGATCGAGCGTCGGGTGCAGGAAGCGGCCCGCATCCTGAAACTGGAAGCCCTGCTCGACCGCAAGCCGCGCGATCTCTCCGGCGGCCAGCGTCAGCGTGTCGCCATCGGCCGTGCCATCGTGCGCGAGCCGGAAGTGTTCCTGTTCGACGAACCGCTGTCCAATCTCGATGCCGCCTTGCGCGTCAATACCCGCATCGAGCTCGCCAAGCTGCACCGCATGCTGAAGGCGACCATCGTCTATGTGACCCATGACCAGGTCGAGGCAATGACGCTTGCCGACAAGATCGTGGTGATGAACAAGGGCCGTATCGAACAGGCCGGCAAGCCGATGGAGCTCTATTACCATCCGGCCAATCTCTTCGTCGCCGGCTTCATCGGCTCCCCGGCCATGAACTTCATCCCCGGCCGCATCGCCGAAGCCAGTGACCAGAGCCTCGTCCTGCAAAGCGATAACGGCCTGCGCCTGACCGTGCCACGGCAGATCTGGGGCATGGCCGCGATCAATGCCGGCGACCAGGTGACGCTGGGCCTGCGGCCGGAACATCTGAAGGTAACGACGGGCGGCAATAGCGCCGGCCAAACCGGGGCGATCGCCTTGTCAGGCACCGTCGATCTGATCGAGCGGCTGGGCGATATCGGTTATGCCCATATCCGCCTCGGTGATGGCAGCGGCGCACCGTTGGTGGGCGAAGTCCGCGGCACCACCCCGTTGGATGTCGGTGACACCTGCAGCATCTCCGCCGACAACGAGCATCTGCACCTCTTCAATGCCGAGGGCCGCGCCTTCAGCAAGATCGCAGCGAAAGCGGCGGCCTGAGGCTCCTGCGCGAGGCCCGGCAGCTCAGCGCGCTAGATAGGCCGGCACCCGCTGGATCGCATCGGCGCGGGCGGCGGGGTTAGTGCCGGCATGGGCGTGGCCGGAATTGTCGGCAGTGAAGGCAAGTCCGTTCAGCTCATGCACCGGCTGATTGGGGTCGTCGAATTCGTGATAGGCGCCGGGATAGACCGTCAGATCCACCGCTTCATGCTGCGCAGTTGCCGCATCGGTCAGCTGCCGGCAGGGTTCCGCCGCCGTCCAGTCATCGGCGCCGCCGATCAGGATCATCAAGGGTAGCCGGGTCTGCCAATGCCCTGCCAGCGGCGCGTGACAGCCGGGATAGAAGGCGACGGCCTTGGCGAAGTCCACCGTCCCTGCCGGCTTGTGTCGGGGTTCGACACCATAAAGCACGGTCGTGCCGCCATTCGACCAGCCCATCAGCGTAATCGCGGAAGCCTTCACATCAGGCCGGCCCGCGAGATAGGCAAGAGCCGCATTGGCATCATCGGTCCGCTCATGGCTTGGGCGTGCATCACGCTCCGCAGTCCGGCATTGCGGCCCCAGCTTGCGCGAGGTGAAGCTGTCGGGGAAGAGAACGATAAAACCGAGGGAGGTCAGCCGATGCCCCCAATCCTCGGGCCTTGCACCCGGCTTGCCGGATTTATCGACGATGCCGCCGCAGCCATGCAAAGCGACCACGGCCGGATGCGGCCCCGGACCATCAGGGAGATAGAGCCAGCCTTGCAAGGTGACATCCTTGCCCGGAAAGCTGATGAGCTGTGCCGGTGCGGCAATGGCCCCGGAGGATAGGCCGAGCAGCGCGAATACGAACAAAGCGGCGTCTAGGCAGAAGCGCAACCGAGTAACCTGGTTCATGACGTCACATGTGCCGTCTGGCGATGATGGCCCGCGCGGCCCGTGAGGCGGGTGGCTTGCCGAGATAGCTGCAGATGCCCTCGCCGGCGGCGATGAGATCGTCGAGATCGATGCCGGTCTTGAGGCCGAGACCGTTCAGCATATAGACGAGATCCTCGGTGGCGAGATTGCCGGTCGCCCCCTTGGCATAGGGGCAGCCGCCGAGCCCAGCCACCGAGGCATCGACCACGCGCACGCCGAGATCGAGGCAGGCGATGACGTTGGCGAGCGCCTGTCCATAGGTGTCGTGGAAATGCACTGCCACCTTGGCAAGGCCGATCTCCCGCGCCACGGCTGCCACGACTTCCCGCGCCTGGCTCGCCGTGCCGACGCCGATCGTGTCACCGAGCGAGATCTCGCTGCAGCCCATGGCAACGAGGTCGCGCGCCACCCGCACCACATCGGCGACCGGCACGTCCCCTTGATAGGGGCAGCCGAGGACACAGCTGATATAGCCGCGCAAGGCGAGGCCGGCGATCCGCGCTGCAGTGGCGACCGGGCGGAAGCGAGCCAGGCTCTCAGCAATCGAGCAATTGATGTTGCGCTGGCTGAAAGCCTCACTGGCAGCGGCGAAGATGGAGATCTCCTGCGCCCCGGCCGACCGCGCCGCCTCGTAACCCTGCAGATTGGGCACCAAAACGGGATATTGCCGGCCCGGCTGACGCTCGATGCTGCGAAGAACGACATCGCTGTCGGCCATTTGCGGCACCCATTTCGGCGAGACGAAGGCGCCGACCTCAATGACCGGCAGGCCGGCCGCGGTCAGCGCATCGACGAGGGCGATGCGTACCTCCACCGGCACGCGCTTCGCTTCGTTCTGCAGCCCATCGCGCGGCCCGACCTCGACGACCTTGACGACATCGGTGTCGCTCACGAGGCTGCTTCCAGCACAACCAGTTCGACGCCCTCGGTGACGAGGTCACCCTTGGCGAAAGGCAGGACCGCGACAATGCCGTCACGCGGTGCCCGGATGGTATGTTCCATTTTCATCGCCTCGACGATCATCAGGGACATGCCCTGGATGACATGATCGCCGACTTTGACCTGGACCGCAATCACGCTGCCCGGCATCGGTGACAGGATCCGGTCACCCCGGCTCTCCACGCCGGCAACGCCCTCGCGCGGGTCCCACAGGCCAAAAACCCGCTCCCCGCCATTGCAGAACAATGTCAGCTTTTCGCCGGTGAAGATTGCCCGCCCCTTCGCCGGCACGCCGTCGATCGTGCCGTCGATGTTCCCGTCGCTCGCTGGGTCGCCGGCAATATCGAGAAGCGCACTATCAGCGAGACGGAGGCTGAACCTGTCCTGGCCCTGCCGCCAGACACGCAGGCTTAGTTTCTCATCGGCATCACGCAGATGCAGTTGAAAGCCGGAACCAGCCTCTTCCTCCGGCGGCGTGCCGGCGGTGCCGGGACCCGTCGGCGTATTGCTCCAGAAATCGGCGCTGCGCCAGGGAGTGAAGGGGTCAAGCGGATCGACCGCCTGCGCCGCCAAGACACCGGCCCGACTGAGGAGCGCCAGCGCCGCGAGACCGATCCAGTGGCGATCAGCCGGCAGAACTTGCGGCAACAATGTCGTCCGATATCGTTCGATGAAGCCGGTATCGAGCTCCGCCGCGGCAAAAGCCGGATGCCCCAGCAACTGGTGGAGGAAAGCGCGGTTATTGCCGATGCCAACGACTTCCGTCCGCGCCAATGCCGCATGCAGCCGCATCACCGCTTCATGCCGATCCTGGCCAAAGGCGATGATCTTTGCCAGCATCGGGTCATAGTGGATCGAGACCGTGTCACCGGTGCGAAAGCCGCTATCGACGCGGATGCCAGGCAGATCGGCCGGCAGATGGAGATGATCGAGATGGCCGGTCTGCGGCAGGAAATCGCGCGCCGGATCTTCCGCATAGAGCCGCACCTCGATGGCATGGCCTTTGGCTGTGATCTCCTCCTGGCGCCAGGGTAGCGCTTCACCTTGTGCGACACGGATCTGCCATTCGACGAGATCGAGGCCGGTGATCGCCTCGGTCACAGGATGTTCCACCTGCAGCCGCGTGTTCATCTCCATGAAATAGAAGTCATCGCCCTCGGCGATGAATTCCACCGTGCCGGCACCGCGATAATCGACCGAGCGCGCCGCCGCCACCGCTGCCGCACCCATTTGCGCGCGCCGCGCCGCCGTCATACCGGGGGCCGGCGCTTCCTCCACCACCTTCTGATGGCGCCGCTGGATCGAGCAATCGCGTTCGAAGAGATGCAAGACATTGCCATGCGCATCGGCAAAGACCTGCATCTCGATATGACGCGGCTTCGTCAGATAGCGCTCGACCAGCACGCGGTCATCGCCAAAGGCATTCTTCGCCTCACGCTGGGCGGAAGCGAGCGCCTCGGCAAACTGCTCCGCCCGCCCGACGATCTTCATCCCCTTGCCGCCGCCACCTGCGGTCGCCTTGATCAGCACCGGATAGCCGATGCGATCGGCTGCTTGCGCCAGAATGACCGGGCTCTGATCCTCTTCGTGATAGCCGGGCACCAGGGGAACGCCCGCTGCCTGCATCAGTCGCTTGGCAGCGCTCTTCGAGCCCATGGCCTCGATGGTCTCGGCTGATGGGCCGATGAAGATGATACCGGCCGCGTCACAGGCTGCGGCGAAACCGGCATTCTCCGAGAGAAAGCCATAGCCGGGATGGATCGCATCCGCACCACTGGCCTTGGCCGCGGCCAATACCTTATCGACGGCAAGATAGCTTTCGCGCGCCGTCACGCCACCCAGCGGATAGGCCTCATCCGCCTGCTCCACATGAAGGGCCACGCGATCCGCCTCAGAGAAGACCGCCACACTAGCAATCCCCATGCGCCGCGCCGTGCGGATGACGCGACAGGCGATCTCACCGCGATTGGCGATCAGGATCTTGCGGATGGGTTTAAGAGAGATCGTCATGGCACTCACTTCGTTTCACCGAGCGGCTCCCCCTCACCCTGTCCCTCTCCCGCGAGGGGAGAGGGAACGCTGTTGTCCTCAGCCTCGAAGGCCAACTCAATCGAACTCGGCTGATTCGCTCTATAGGGAACAAACGATGCGCGATCGTCATAAGAGACCCGCCGCACTCCCTCGCCCCTCGCGGGAGAGGGTTGGGGTGAGGGGGCAAGTGGCACGGCTGAACAGGCATCTCATGACCAGCGATAAGAGTGACACGCCGATACATCCCGTCACGCCTGCCAGTCGGGTTTACGTTTTTCCAGGAAGGCGGCGATGCCCTTGCGGCCCTCAGGGGCGATGCGGGCGGTGGCGATCTCCTGCGCTGTCGCCTCGATCACCGCTTCGTTGATCGGCCGGTCGACCATCTCGACGATCCGCTTGGCGGCCGCCAGGGCACCCGGCGGGGCCAGGCGCAGGGAATCGAGATGGCGATGCACGGCAGCATCGAGTTCCTCCGGTTCCACCACCTCATGTAGCAGGCCGAGCGCCATGGCCTCTTCGGCCGAGAAACGCTCGCCGGTCAGGATCCAGCGCCGCGCTGCCCTTGCACCCATCGCCCGCACCAGATAAGGCGAAATCACCGCGGGAATGAGGCCAAGCCGCACCTCGGTGATGGCAAACTGCGCAGCCGGAACCCCCACAGCGATGTCGCAGCAGGCGATGAGGCCGATGGCGCCGGCAAAGGCCGAGCCATGCACCCGGGCGATGGTCGGCTTCGGACAGAGATCGATGACATGCATGAGATTGGCGAGTGCGCGCGCGTCAGCCAAGTTCTCCGCCGGCGTATAGGCCGCCATGCGCCGCATCCAGCTGAGATCGGCGCCGGCCGAGAAGGTCGTGCCGCTGGCACCGAGCACGATGAAACGCGTCGCCGGGTCATGGCCGGCATCGGTGAAAGCGGTGGTCAAATCGCGGATCAGATTGTCGTCGAAGGCATTATGCAGGGCCGGCCGATCGAGGGTCAGAAAGGCCGTGCCCTCATGATGCACAACCAGGAGGCTCATAGCCGGAACACGCCGAAGCGTGTCTCCTCGGCAGGAGCGTTCAACGCGGCGGACAAGGACAAGGCAAGGACCATGCGCGTCTCCTTCGGATCGATGATGCCGTCGTCCCACAAGCGGGCCGAGGCGAAATAAGGATGCCCTTCACGCTCGTATTGCGCCCGGATCGGCGCCTTGAAGGCCTCTTCCTCTTCGGCCTTCCATGATCCGCCCTTGGCCTCGATGCCGTCGCGTCGTACCTGGCCCAGCACATTGGCCGCCTGTTCCCCGCCCATCACCGAGATGCGGGCATTGGGCCAGGTCCAGAGGAAGCGCGGGTCATAGGCGCGGCCGCACATGCCGTAATTGCCGGCGCCGAAACTGTTGCCGATGATGACGGTGAATTTGGGCACCCGGGCGCAGGCCACCGCCGTCACCATCTTGGCGCCGTCCTTGGCGATGCCGCCGGCCTCGTATTTGCGCCCTACCATGAAGCCGGTGATGTTCTGCAGGAAGATGAGAGGGATGCCGCGCTGGGCGCAAAGCTCGATAAAATGCGCACCCTTCAGCGCCGATTCCGAGAACAGCACGCCGTTATTGGCGACGATGCCGACCGGATAGCCCCAGATATGAGCGAAGCCGGTGACGAGCGTGGTGCCATAGAGCGGTTTGAATTCATCGAATTCCGATCCGTCCACCAGCCGGGCGATGATCTGACGCACGTCATAAGGCTTGCGCAGGTCCTGCGAGACGATGCCGTAGATCTCGGCTGGATCATAGAGCGGGTCGGCCGGCGCCTGTATCTTCAGGCGCTGCGGTTTCAGCCGGTTGAGACTGGCGACCGCGCGTCGGGCGAGCCCCAGGGCCTCGCTGTCATTCTCCGCCATGGAGTCAGAAACGCCGGAGGTACGGCTGTGCAGCTCGGCGCCACCGAGGTCTTCTGCACTGACAACTTCACCCGTCGCCGCCTTCACCAGCGGGGGGCCGGCGAGAAAGATGGTTGCCTGCTTACGCACCATGATGCTCTGGTCAGCCATGGCCGGCACATAGGCTCCACCCGCCGTGCAACTGCCCATGACCACGGCGATCTGCGGAATACCGGCGGCGGACATGGTCGCCTGATTATAGAAGATGCGGCCGAAATGTTCGCGATCGGGAAAGACGTCGCTCTGATTGGGCAGATTGGCGCCACCGGAATCGACCAGATAGATGCAGGGCAGATGATTGTCGCGGGCGATCGCCTGGGCGCGCAGATGCTTCTTCACCGTCACCGGATAATAGGTGCCGCCTTTGACCGTGGCATCATTGGCGACGATGACGCATTCCTGCCCGCTGACACAGCCGATACCCGTGATGATTCCGGCGGCCGGAATGTCGTCGTCATACATCTCCCAGCCGGCGAATTGCGAAAACTCGAGAAAGGGCGAGCCTTGATCGAGCAGGGTGCGGATGCGGTCACGCGGCAGTAATTTGCCCCGGCTGAGATGACGTTGCCGCACCTGGGCGCCGCCGCCCTGGGCGATCGCCGTCAGCTTGGACTCAAGATCGGCCACCGCAGCGGCAAGCGCTGTCTCGTTCTGCCGATACATATCGGACCGGCGATCAACCGTATCTGCGATACGTGCCATGCCACCTTCCGTTCCGCCTGCTGCCAGCGACAAGCATCAATACAGCCGGGCCGCGTGCCATCGTCAACCGTGCAAGCCGAGTCTGACAATCCCGGCGAAAAATCGGGGAAGACCTTGGCTTTCCGGCGAAATCGCCTTAAGATAAAAACAATCGTACGTTCGTTTTAATGAGGCGGCAAGCTGAATCTGGCAGGCGGAACTGCCGACACCAGCGGAACGTCAAACGGAGCTGCAATATGGCGCGCACGGCCGGTTCATCCGGCGCCAGGACATATGAGGCTATCCGTACGGCCGGGCTCGCGCTGATCCGGCGCCATGGCTATGAGGGCATGAGCCTGCGCCAGCTGGCGGGCGAGGTCGGCTTGCAGCAGGGTTCGCTCTATAACCATATCAGCACCAAGCAGGACCTGCTGATGGAGCTGCTGCGCGGTCATATGCAGGATCTGCTGACGGCTCTCGACCAGGCCCTCGCCGGCATCGACGATCCATTGGTGCGGCTGCGCGCCTTCATCGCCTTCCATCTCCACTATCATATGACACGGCAAGCCGAGGTCTTTGTCATCAATTTCGAATTGCGCAGCCTGGAGCCGGAGAGCCATGCCGAGATCGTCGCGTTGCGGGAGCGCTACGAAAAGACGCTTGCAGATATTTTGACACTTGGCATCCGGCGCAAGCTGATCCGCAAGACAGATATCCAGGTGACGACCTATGCTTTGCTCGCGATGCTGACCGGCATCTGCACCTGGTACCGGCCAGATGGAAGGCTCAGTGCAAAACAGCTGATCGAGCTGCATACGGAGCTGGTATTGAAGGGGTTGGCTGTCGAAGCGGCTTAAAGCCGAATTTGATCTCGGCGGAGAATGCGACGGGCCCCTCACCCTGTCCCTCTCCCGCCCCGCCGACGAATGTCGGCCTACGCCGACAGGGGGAGAGGGAACGCTGTTGCTTCGCTCTCGCTTTTCTGGCTAGCAACCGGTAGCGGCTCCGCTGAGCTTGCTTTCATAAAAAAACGCGCAGCCTGAGAAACGAAGCACCAACAACACATGCTCCGTTAAATCCAACGTATTTTACCCGCAACGGCGGGCGTTAAACCTTCCAAAAGGCCACTAGCGGCAGCGTCCCTCTCCCCTCGCGGGAGAGGGACAGGGTGAAGGGGCGGTTTACCAATCCGCCCTCCCCGCCCCTTCCTGCCTTGAATCGATACGCCAGCAATTGTGATCGCCTCACGGTGCAATGCATCTTCCATCTCCGGCGGCCGGGATCTAAATCTTTCCAAAGCAGCTAGCATAGCCTCCCACCCAATGGCTGCATGTTTCCTGACATTCCCCATCTGGACGGAGATAGAGCATGAGCGCTTTCACCATCGCCATCGTGTCACCGGGCAATATGGGAGCGGCAATCGGTGCGCGGCTTGCTCGGCACGGCCTCCGTGTCATCTCGCCGACCGGGCGCAGTGCTGCGAGTGAAACCCGCGCCCGCAATGCGGGGATTGAACTGGTGCCGGAAGCAGCCTTGGCGAATGCCGATTACATCTTCTCAATCATTCCGCCCAAGGAGGCCGTCACCGCGGCAGAGCGCATTGCCCGGCTGATCGCCGGGTCAAAGCAGGCACCGATCTATATCGATTGGAATGCAGTTAGTCCCGACACGGTCCAGAAGGTTGCTGCCATCCTGGATGGCGCCGGAGTTCGCTTTGTCGATGGCGGCATCATTGGCGGTCCGCCCGCAGGCGATGGCCCGGGGCCCGTGCTTTATGCCAGCGGCCCACATGCGTCATCGATCGAAAAGCTGGGCAATTGCGGCATCCGCTTCAAGATCATGGACGAGCCGATCGGCGCAGCTTCAGCACTGAAGATGAGCTATGCCGGGATCACCAAGGGCCTCACCGCTCTCGGCGCAGCCATGATGCTCGCGGCGAAACGCACGGGATGCGAGGAAGCGCTGATTGCCGAATTATCGGTGAGCCAGCCACAGCTCCTGACATCGTTCCGGCGCGCTATTCCCGATATGTTTTCCAAGGCCGAAAGATGGGCGCCGGAACTGCGCGAGATCGCCCATTTCATCGGCGCGGGCCAGATCGAGAGCGGTATCTATAACAGCATCGCCGCCTTCTATGAAGGCCTTGCCGCGGACTTCAACCACGACAAGACTGAGGTATCGGTTCTGGCCGAGTTGATGAAATGGGGGCACCAGAACCAACGCTGGAGAAAACCAGCTAACGGATAAATGGATTGCCGGATCAAGCCCGGCAATGGCAGGAGAGATTGAGGTCGCCCATAGCGCCCTCATGGTTCTCCATTGCAACCCATATCCCTTATGTCTTCCTCGGGCTTGACCCGAGGGCCCATGGCAGCAACCGATCGGACATCGACCATCCTTCGTCAGCAAGCTCGGCCGCTCACCCGACAGAATCACGCCGGCACCGGCGCGTCCGCTCGTAGCAACTTCGCCGATTTCAGATCCTGCCAGAACCCTACCGGGATCTTCTCCTGCATCAGCACCGCATTGCGTTCAGCCTCGGCCCGCGAGCGGGCGCCGGGGATGATGTTGCAGACGGCGGGATGTGCCAAGGGAAACTGGAGGGCCGCTGCCGCGAGCGTGACGCCATGCTTCCTGCAAGCCTGCTCGATCGCCGCGACACGCTGCCTGACCGATTCCGGTGCCGGTAGATAGTTGTAGCGCGCCTCCGGGATGGCGCCGGTCGCCAGGATGCCGGAATTGAAGGGAGCGCCGAGGATGATCGAGGCTCCTTCCTTGACGCAGCGCGGCAGGAAGCGGTCGAGCGCATCCTGTTCGAGGAGCGTGTAGCGCCCTGCCAGCAGGAAACAGTCGAAGCTGCCGAGATCCATCAGGTCCTCGCAGGCTTCCGCCTGGTTGACCCCGGCTCCGAAGGCGCCGATCGTCCCCTCGCCTTTCAGCTTTTCCAGCGCCCGCAAGGCACCCTGCTTCACCTCGTCGAGGCGTTGGCGATAGAGCGCCTGGTGGGTCCATTCATCGGCGTCATGAATGAGCACGACGTCGACCCGGTTCATGCCGAGGCGCTGCAGGCTGTCCTCGACCGAGCGCATGGTGCCGTCATAGGAATAATCGAAGACCGGCTGGAACGGCAGCTCATCGGTGAAGATGCCGCCCTGGCTGGGATCGAGCTTCGGCGGGGGTATCCTGCCATGCGGCTTCAGCAAGCGCCCGACCTTGGTCGAGAGGACGAAGCTGTCGCGCGGATAATGCCGCAGGCAGGCGCCCAGCCGGTGCTCGCTGAGACCATGGCCGTAAAGCGGCGCCGTATCGAAGAAGCGCACGCCGCTCTCATAGGCGGCGGCGACGGTATCGACCGCCGCCGCTTCATCCAGGGCGCCATAGAGATTGCCGAGCACATTGCCGCCGAAGCCGAGGGCGGCGACCGTGATTTCCGTCCGCCCCAGCGGGCGGCGCTGGCCGAGGTCAACCATGAACGCCCCTTACCAGCAGGTGTAACCGCCATCCGCGACCACGATGGCGCCGGTCATCAGGCTCGCCGCGTCGGAAGCAAGGAAATGCACCACCGAGGCGATCTCGTCCGGCTGGCCGACCCGGCCCATCGGCGTCATCTGTAGCCAGGTTGGGTAGAGGCGTTCGTCTTCCATGCCGAACTTGGTGAGCGAGGTCTCGATATAGGTGGGAGCCACGGCATTGACGCGGACACCGCGCGGCGCCCATTCCGCCGCCAGCGACTTGGTCAGGTGATGCACGCCGGCCTTGGAGGCGTTGTAATAGCTCTGTTCCTGCGGCTTGTTGACGATGAAGCCCGACATCGAGCCTATATTGACGATCGAACCCGATTTCCGCTCCAGCATATGCTTGCCGAAGGCACGGCAGCACCAGAAGACGCCATTCAGATTGATGTCGATGACATTCAGCCAATGCTCGTCCTCGACCTTCTCGGCCGGGGTTTCGCTGCGGGCAATGCCGGCATTGCAGACCAGGATATCGACCTTGCCATGGCGCTTGATGGCTTCCGCGGCGACAGCATTGACGCTGCTGGTCTTGGTGACATCGATCACCATGCCGTCGGCCTTGCCGCCTTGTGCCTTGATGCCAGCGACACCGCTATCGACCAGGGCCTGATCGAGGTCGGTGACGAAGACGGTCGCCCCGGCTTCCGCCAGGGCCTGGCCGCAAGCGAGGCCGATATTGCGGCCACCACCGGTGACGACAGCAACGCGACCATCGAGTTTCAGCTTATCGAGATACATGGTGTTCAGTCCTGTTCGAGTGTTGTGCGGGGAGGTAAAGGGATCCGATTACCGTACGGCACGGATCGGCGTCGGTGGGGCTAGGTCATTGGCCGGCGGGGTCGAGCGCGGCAAGGCCATGCCGTCCTGGCCGAAGAGGTGGCAGGCGGTTTCATTAGGGGCGAGACGTACCTGGTCATGCACCTGGGTGCGGTTCTGGCCATCGGCCTGCACGATTACCGTCTGGCCATCACCCAGATCGACATAAAAGTAGCTTTGGGCACCGAGATGCTCCGCCACGACGGCGCGGCCCGGAATGCCTTCGGCGCCAAGGACGAGATGTTCGGGGCGCAGGCCGAGCGTTACCTGATCGCCGACCCGTAGGCCTGTCGGCAAAACCGGCACACGCACCGCAATGCCGCCGGCCACCGTGACCGTCACGTCATTGGCGCCAACGGCCGTCACCTGCGCCGCCAGCATGTTCATCTTCGGCGCGCCGATGAAGCCGGCGACGAACATATTGGCCGGATGGTGATAGAGTTCCAGCGGCGAGCCGACCTGTTCGATGCGCCCGCCATTGAGGACGACGATCTTGGTCGCCATGGTCATGGCTTCGATCTGATCATGGGTGACATAGATCGTCGTCGCATTGAGGCGCTCATGCAGCTTGGCGATCTCGACCCGCATCTGCACGCGCAAGGCGGCGTCGAGATTGGAGAGCGGCTCGTCGAACAGGAAGACCTTGGGATTGCGCACGATCGAGCGGCCGATGGCGACGCGCTGGCGCTGGCCGCCGGAAAGCTCCTTGGGCCGGCGATGCAGCAGATGGTCGAGTTGCAAGGTCTTGGCCGCTTCCAGCACCTTGGCATTGCGCTCCGCTTTTGGCACGCCGGCCAGCCGCAGGGCGAAAGCCATGTTATCGGCGACCGTCATATGCGGATAAAGCGCGTAGGACTGGAACACCATGGCGAGGCCACGATCCGCCGGACCGACATCATTCATGCGCTGACCGTCGATCAGGAGATCACCGCCGCTGATCTCCTCGAGGCCCGCGATCATGCGCAAGAGCGTCGTCTTGCCACAACCCGAAGGACCGACGAAGACGGTGAAGTCCTTGTCCTCGATTTCGAGATCGACGCCCTTGATCGCTTCGAAGGTGCTGTAGAGCTTGCGGATATTCTGCAATGACAAGGTTGCCATGATAACGGTCCTCTACTTGACGGCGCCGAAGGTAAGGCCTTGTACCAGCTGCTTCTGGCTCATCCAGCCAAACACCATGATAGGCGCAATGGCGATGGTGGAAGCGGCCGAAAGCTTGGCGAAGAACAGGCCTTCCGGACTGGAGAAGGAAGCGATGAAAGTGGTGAGCGGTGCGGCACTCGACGAGGTCAGGTTCAGGCTCCAGAAGGCCTCGTTCCAGCAGAGGATGACGGAGAGGAGAGCCGTCGAAGCGATGCCCGGCAAAGCCAGCGGCAACAGGATCATCCAGATCTCCTGGCGCGGCTTCGCCCCATCCATGCGCCCCGCTTCCAGGATGTCATGCGGTACCTCCTTGAAGAAGGTGAAGAGCAGCCAGACGGCGATCGGCAGGTTCATCAGCGTGTAGACGATGACGAGCGCCAGGCGGTTGTCGAGCAGGCCGGCATCGCGCATCAGGAGATAGATCGGCACCAGCACGCCGACCGGCGGCAGCATCTTGGTGGACAGCATCCAGAGCAGCGTCTTGCGGGTACGCTTGGTCGGGAAGAAGGCCATCGCATAGGCGGCGGGCACCGCCAACAGGATGGCACAGATGGTGGCGCCGACCGAGATCAGGATGCTGTTCCAGGCAAAGAAGACGTAATTCGCCCGCTGCTGCACTTCGGCATAGCTTTCCAAGGTGGGCTTGAAGAAGAGCTGCGGCGGCGAAGCGACGGCATCGACCTCGGTCTTGAAGCCGGTCAGTACCATCCAGAAGATCGGGAAGAACATGATGATGGCAATCGCCCAGGCGACGATGCTGATGATCAGTTTCTGGCGGAATTGCTGCTGCATGGCTCAGACCTCCAGATTCCGCGCGATGCTGCGGACCAGGAAAGCGGCGACGATATTGGCGAGGATGATGGCGATGACGCCGCCGGCCGAGGCGCCACCGATATCGAATTGCAACAACGCCTTGATATAGACCAGGAACGCGAGATTGGTGGTGGCGTCACCCGGTCCACCGGAGGTCGTCACCAGGATCTCGGCGAAGACCGATAGCAGGAAGATGGTTTCCATCATCACGACGACGCCGATCGCCCGGCGAAGATGCGGCAGGGTGATGAAGAAGAACATGGTGACGGCGCGCGCACCGTCCATGCGGGCCGCTTCCTTCTGCTCATGATCCATGGATTGCAGAGCGGTCAGCAGGATCAGGAGCGCGAAGGGCAGCCATTCCCAGGAGACGATGAGCACGACCGAGCCCATGGGCAGATCGGCGAACCAGTCGATGGGCGAAAGGCCGATGCCGCGCAAAACCGAGCTGATGACGCCATAGATCGGATGCATCATCAGGTCCTTCCACATCAGGGCCGCCACCGTCGGCATGACGAAGAAGGGCGAGATGACCAGGACGCGGGCGATGCCGCGGCCGAAGAAGGGCTGGTTGAAGAGCACGGCCAGCAGGGTACCGCCGCCGACGGTGATCACCAGCACCGAGCCCAGCAGGACCAGCGTGTTGACGAGCGCACTCCAGAGGGCGGGGTCGGTGATGAGATAAGTATAGTTGTCGAGGCCGGCAAAGCCGTTATTGGTGGGATCGACGAGATTGTAGTTCTGGAACGAGAACCACAGGGTCATCACCAGCGGTACGATCATCCACAGAAACAGCAGGCCGACCGAGGGCGCCATCAACGGCAGCGTGCGTACCGCCCTACCCTTCTGGCCGCCGATCATGGTTGATAAGGATGCGGAATGGGTCATATCCATGATGTTGTGCCTCCCCGGCTGTCATCCTGCCGCCGGCTTCTCCTGCCGGCATCGATAAGGCGATCATCGTCGGATCGTCGCATATCAGGGATGGTGCGGTCTCAACACCGAGACCTTGTCATTGTTGCCGGCCGTTCAGACGACCGATCCGTCTTTTGAGGCTTCGAAGAAAGGAAGACCGGAGAGACTGGGGGCCTCTCCGGTCGGGGAGACAAGGTTTACTTGATGTATCCCGCCTTCTTCATCACCCGTTCGGTGCTGCTCTGGGCCGTCTTCAGGGTCTGATCGACCGTGCTCTGGCCAGTGAGGGCCGCGGCCACAAGCTGGCCGACCTGGGTGCCGATGGCCTGGAACTCGGGGATACCGGCGAACTGCACGCCGACATAGGGCTTGGGATCACGGGTGGTATGGACGGGATCCGCGCTCTTGATCGCTTCCAGCACGAAATCGGCGAAGGGTGCCGCCTTCTTGTAGTCTTCGTTGCTGTAGGTCGAGATGCGGGTGCCCGGAGGAGCAGCAACCCAGCCCTGGCTCTGGCCGACCAGGTTGATGTACTCCTTTGAGGTCGCCCATTCGATGAACTGCTTGGCAGCGGCCACATTCTTCGACGAGGCCGGCACGCCCAGCGTCCAGCTCCACAGCCAGTTCGAACCCTTCGGCCAATCGGCGACCGGCGCCTGGGCGAAACCGACCGAGTCAGCGACCTTCGACTTGCTCTTGTCATAGAGCATGCCGGCGGCGACGGTGGCGTCGATCCACATGGCGCAATGGCCATTGGCGAACAGCGCCAGGTTTTCATTGAAGCCGTTCGAGCTGGCGCCCGGAGGGCCGTCTGTCTTCAACAGATTGACGTAGAAGGTCAGCGCCTTCTTCCATTCCGGCGAATCGATCTTCGGATTCCACTTCTCGTCGAACCACTGACCGCCGAAGGTGTTCACCAGGGTCGAGAGATAAGCCATGTTCTCGCCCCAGCCGGCCTTGCCGCGCAGGCAGATGCCGTATTGTTCCTTCGACTTGTCGGTCAGCTTGTCGGCGAATTCCTTGACCTGGTCATAAGTCGGCTTGTCCGGCATGGTGAGGCCGGCCTGCTTGAAGAGATCGGTGCGGTAATAGGTCATCGAGCTCTCGGCATAGAACGGCAGCGCATAGAGCTTGCCGTTGTAAGAGAGGCCCTGGCGCACCGGCTCGAGAATGTCGCTGACATCGTAATCGGCGGGAGTATCGTCGAAGGAAGCAAGCCATCCCTGCTTCGCCCAGATCGGCACTTCATAGGTGCCGATGGTCAGCACGTCGAACTGGCCGCCCTTGGTGGCGATATCGGTGGTCACGCGCTGACGCAGCACATTCTCTTCCAGCACCACCCATTTCAGCTTGATATCGGGATGCGCCTTCTCGAATTCACTCGAGAGCTTCTGCATCACCACCATGTCGCCGTTATTGACCGTGGCGATGGTCAGATCGGTTTCGGCATGCGCGGCTGCGGTCCCCGCCAATAGAGCGGTGACGGCAAGACCGGCCAAATGAGTCCCGGCCAAGAGCCTCTTGGTCATATTTTCCTCCCCGGATTTGAAGATGCGTCATTTGTTCATTATTGGATCAAATGATCATCAAACCCGGTAGCGGTGTCAAGGGTGTCGTTTGGCCCGGGCGACTGTTTTGGGGCAACGTCACAAAACCTAGCGGAACTAGGTTTACTAATGCGGCAGCTCTGCTGTCGTAAATGCGCTTTCCGCCTGGACGAAGTCACCGCACGACGCATGCGGAGCGGCACAAAAAAAGATGGGCAAGGAAACGCCCTCGCCCATCTTCGCAAAACCAGAAACGGCTGATCGCTGGGTCAGCTCTTCGCCATGACATGCCGGGCGCGCGCTTGCAGGCGTTCGTAGCGCGTTGCGATATGGTTGACCTCAGCATGCGCGAGATCGAAATACTCGGTAGCTTTGTCGTTGAGCGCGCGTACCTGGATGCTCATCTGTCGATCGGCGCGCCGGCGTGCATCGCGAGAGGGACGAAGGTCCATGTGGCTCTCCTTTGACGGTCCATTCAGACGAAGGCTAGGACGCACGACCTCGGAAGCCAACTCGCTTTTTCGTGAAGCTTTCGCGGAAAACACTGTGAAGCAAGAACATTTCATGACAAGCGATACGGACTGTCGCGTCCTCTTCAACCGGCCTGCAGGATGAGCTGCGCGGTATCGTAATCAGTCACCAGGCCCCGCAGCCAACCACCACGCAGGGCCGCCAGGATCGCCGGCACCTTGCGTCGCCCTGCCGCGAAGGCGATCACCGGTCGCATGGCGAGCTTGGGCAGGCGCGGGCTGGTCACACGCTCCGACAAAGGTGATGCGACCACCTGCCCCTGGGCATCGAGCGGCCAGCCGAGAATTTCACCGACGGCACCAAGGCGGATCAGTTCCAGCAATTCGTCTTCGCCAATGAAGCCGTCCTCCATCAACGGTGAGCCGGGCGCAACCGTGCCGATGCCGATGAAGGCCGCTTCCGCCTGCTCGTAAAGCTGGTCGAGAATTTTATGCAACCGATGCTCATTCCAGGCATCGCGATCAGCGATGGTCGGCGCCACCACCGGCATCGGCAGCAGATAATGCTTGCCGCCGGTGCGATCGGCGAGACGCAGGCCGCTGTCATAGCGGTTGAAGGCACCGTCCAGCGCGATGGCGCCAGCCAGCGACAGGATCTTCAGCTGCGGCAAGGGCGTATCCGCCACTTCATCGACCACCGCCTTGATGGTACGGCCGGAGCCGAGCGCCAGGACCGACAGACCGGGATGTGCCAGATAGCGCTCCAGCACAGCGGCACCGGTGACGGCAATCGCCCGCATGGCTGCCGTGTCGCTGCTGCCCTCCGTCGGCGCCACGTCGCACTGCGTCAGCTTGAAGCGCTTGCTGATTTCCTCCGCCACCTCCATGCAGTCATGGGTCGGGCGGCTGATCCGCACCTGCACGAAGCCGCTCTCGGTGGCGCTGGCGATCAGGCGTTGCACCGTCGGACGCGAGACATGCAAGGTCTCGGCGATCTCCTGCTGGGTGTGATTGCCGACGAAATAGAGCCAGGCGACTTTGGCGGCGAGATCTGATTTACGCGCGGACACGATGAGCGACCTGATTGTTGCCGGCCGGATCGGTGGCCATGGGATGCGCCAGATCGTGCAGCACATCGATGATACGGCTGTCCCGGCACAAGGCGAGATAGTGCCGATAGCGCTTCTCATAGATCGGCACCGCGGCTCCGTCTGGATGATAATGCTTGGCCGATTTCGCACCGAACAAGGCGGCGCCGGCATCATAGTCAGCCACCAACCCGGCCGCGACCGCGCCATGGATCGCGGCACCCGTCGCCGTCGCATTGGCGATGGCAGGGACCTCGATGTCGCGGCCCAGCACATCCGCCATCATCTGCATGAGAAGCGCGTTCCTTTCGGCGATGCCGCTGGTGAGGATGACGCGTTCCACTGCGGCTCCGCCATCAGTGAAAGTATCGACAATGCGACGCGCGCCAAAGCAGAGCGCTTCCATGAGGCTGTGATAGAGATCGACCGCCGTATGGCGCAGAGTCATCCCCACCATCAGGCCGCTCAGCGCGGAATCGCCCAAAGGTACGCGGCAGCCATTCCACCAGTCGATGGCGATCGGGCGCATATCGTCCTTCGGCAATTGCGCGGCCGCCTCGTTATAAGCGGCGAAACTGGCGGCCTCATCGGCGCCGCGCGGGAAATTGCGGATGAACCAGGCGAGCACATCGCCGAAAGCCGCCTGGCCGGATTCATAGCACCAGAGGCCGGAAATGGCACCGTCGAGCACCGCGCCTTCGATGCCGGGAATATCCTTGCAGCTCCTGTCGAGCAGCATGTAGCAGGCCGAGGTGCCGAGCGCACCGACAATGACACCGGGCTGCGTCGCCGCCACCGCCGGCATCACCGCATGGGCATCGATCACGGCAACCGCAACCACTGCCGGTCCCTCAATACCCGTCTTCTGCCGCCAGGCATCGGTCAGACTGCCGGCCGGCCGGCCAATCGATAGCGGCGGCGATAATTTCTCAGTGAGCCCTGGCACGACGCCGGTCGGATAGCCTTGCGGTTCCTGGTAGTGCACTTTGTAGCCGGCCTGGCACTTGCTGCGTGCCTCGATGCCGGTCAGCTGCCAGACCATCCAATCGCCACCCTCGATGAAGCGCTCGGCCCGGCGCCAGATCTCCGGCGCCTCATCGGCGATCTGCCCGGCCTTGGCCAGCACCCATTCGCTCGAGGTGCGGTTGCTGTAATGACGCAGAAAATCCGGCTTCGCCGCCGTGATGCGATCCGCCCAGGCGATCGCCGCGTGATGCTTCCAGAGCTTGGCATAGGCATGCGGTTCGTCGGGATAGAGCACCGACAGCGGCGTGCCATCCGCCAGGCAAGGCAACGGGGTCGAAGCGGTGAAATCGAGACCGATCGAGCGGATCTCCCGCCCCTTGCCAAGCGCCGTCAGCACCACCTCCGCTGCTTCCGCGTAATCGGGGGCAGCCTGCAGCGCCCAATCGCGGGGCAGCTTGCGGCCGCTCGGCAAAGCCGTCGTCATGACGCCATGGCGATAGGGATGGACATGGCTGGCGATGGCGGCACCCGTTGCCGCATCGATGAGGACGCCGCGCGCCGATTCCGTGCCGAAATCGAGACCGATGATATAAGCCGTCATTGCCTCCCCGCCGCGCGGCGCCCCGCCATCTGCCGGCGGAAGGGCCACGCTCTTTCCGTGATCTTCGGCGCGCAGCAGCACGCCCCTTTTGGTTGTCTCGTTATATCCCGCCGGCCTATCCCGTGCCCGATATGAGAAAGACTGCTGTCATCAACATACCGCAACAAGCCATGTCCCGGACTTATCACCGCTTCTAAACTTTGCATTTTGTTCACTCTGTTGACAAATGCAACGATCAGTTCTTAATCTTTCGCGTTTTCGCCGCCAGGCTGATCGCCGCCGACCGGACTGGCCCCGACCGGGTAGCATGTCCATGAAATCGCGCCACAGCGCCTTCGATCTCCTCATCTGCGATTGCGACGGCGTGCTCGTCGACAGCGAAATCGTCGCCGATCGCATTTTGGTGGAGACCATCAGCAGCCTCTATCCAGGGCGCGGCGCGGAGCAGGTCCTGGTCAATGGCTTCGGCACCCAGACCGAGGTGCTGCTGGCCCGCGTCGCCGATCATTTGGGCGAGGCCCTGCCGGTCAATTTCAGCGAGGAGTTGCGCAACAACCTGGACCGCCGCCTCGCCTTGGAAGCCGAGCCCATTCGCGGCATCCGCCAAGCCCTGGAAACCGCGGGGCTGCCCGTTGCCGTCGTTTCCAACAGCCCGGAAAGCCGGGTCCGCAATGCCATCCGCCGCGCCGAGATCGGGCATCTGATCGGTGATCGCATCTATACCGCCGATCATGTGGAGCGGCCGAAACCCGCCCCCGATGTCTATCTGCTGGCGGCCCATAGTTTGATGGTGCCGCCGGAACGCTGCATCGTCGTCGAGGATAGCGGCCCCGGCGTCACCGCCGCCAAGGCCGCCGGCATGTCGGTGATCGGCTTCGTCGGTGCCAGTCACATCCCCGCCGGCCACGATGCCAAATTGCTCGGCCTCGGCGCCGGGCATATCCTCAACGATATGGGGCTGCTGCCGCAGCTCATCGCCGATCTGAGCCGGCAGCGTTCGGCTTCCTAATAGCGGTCGCCGCTCCCCCCGACCCGCTCAGCGCGGCATATCCGCGAAGCAATCCGCCAGGAAGTCCATCACCGCCCGCACCGGCGGCGATTTCTGCAGGTCGCGATGCACCACCAACCAGATATCGCGGCTGATCGTCGCCGGTTTCGCGGTGACACGGACCAGCATCGGATCGTTGTCGGCCAGATAGATTGGCAGGGCGGCGATACCGACACCCGCTTGTGCGGCAGCCAGCTGGCTGAGCTGGTCATTGGCCTGCAGCACGATCGGTCGGCTGCCGGCAACTGCCTTCACCCAGTGCTGCTGCGGCAGATCATCGAAGTCGCGATCGCCGGCGATGAAGCAATACCCGGCGCTGGGCAGCGACGACAGATAGCTGTTGGTTGCATAAAGCGCGAAGCCCAGGCTGCCGAGTTTGCGCGCAATGAGCCCGGCCTCCGTCGGGCGGGACAGACGGATGGCAAGATCGGCTTCACGGCGCGAGAGAGACGCCGCGCGCTTCTCGCCAATGAGGCGCAAAATAATGCCGGGATGCGCCGATCGCAGGCGATCCAGGCACGGTGCGATGCGCGAGGATGACAAGGCCGGCGGCGCGCTGATGGCAACCTCCCCGTCCAGGCCCTTCTGCAGCGAGCGCGCCGCACGGCCGAGCGCATAGGCTTCGTCATCCATCCGTTCGGCGATGGCGGCAACCCGCCGCCCATCGGCCGTCAGCTCATAGGAGCGGGCACGCCGGTCGACCAGCTTGAGCGCAAGGCTCGTTTCCAGGGCAACAATGCGCCGCGCCACGGTGGCGTGATCGACATCGAGCCGCCTTGCCGCCGCCGACAGTGTTTTCTCGCGGGCAAAGACCGCGAAATGATGCAGGTCCTCCCAGTCGAAGCTGCGTGAGGCCAGAACAGATGCATCCATATTGTGAATAATCTCACATCATATTTGCAGATCTATGCAATTTTGCATGATGTGCGGCGGCCGTAAAATCACTTCATTCCATAGACGTTCAAATGGACGGAGGACAGGATGGCAACGGTCATACGCATGAAAACCGCTGGCGATATCGGCGTTCTGGAACAAGCGGAAACGGAAATCGGCAGGCCGGGCTCTGGCGAGATCCGCATCGCCCAAAGCATGGCCGGCGTCAATTTCCTCGATATCTACCATCGTCAGGGCCTCTATCCCTTGCCGCTGCCCGCTGTGCTTGGTGTCGAAGCAGTCGGCCATGTCACGGCATTGGGCGCCGGTGTCTCCGGCCTGGAACCCGGCGATCGTATTGTCTATGGCGGGGCTATCGGCGGCTACGCCAGTGAACGATTGTTGCCGGCCTGGCGCGCCATCAAGCTGCCGGCATCGATCAGCGATGAAACGGCCGCTGGCGGCTTCCTGAAGGCGCTTACCGTGCAGATGCTGATGCGACGCGTCTACCGCGTGCAACCCGGTGACTGGATCCTGGTGCAGGGTGCGGCCGGCGGGGTCGGCTCTCTTCTTTGCCAATGGGCGAAACGCGACGGCGCCACGGTCATCGGCACCGTAGGTAACGCGGCCAAGGCAGATTATGCGCGAGCGCAAGGGGCGGATCATGTCATCATCGGCCGCGACGCCGATTTCGCTGCTGAAGTCGCCCGCATCACCGATGGCCGGCTGGTCCATGCCGCCTATGACGGGATCGGCGGCACAACTTTGCTGAAGACCTTCGCCTGCGTGCGCCCTTTCGGCACCGCCGTCAGCATCGGCCAGGCTGCTGGCCCGATCCCGAAGATCGATGTCCGCGAGATCGGCCCCAAACGCTCACTGATCTTCGCGCGGCCCAGCGTCATGGGCTATAGCAGCGATCCGGAAACCTATCGCCCGGCCGCCATGGAGACCGTCGCCGCCATCGGCGCCGGCATCGTGCCGACGATCGCCAAGAGCTATCCGCTGTACGAGGCCGCCCAGGCCCAGGACGACCTGGAACACGGGCGCAACCAGGGGAGCCTGATCCTGCGGATATAGGACGCGGCTTAAGCCGCCCCTCAATGCACCGCCGCATACATGATCTTCTCCTCCGTCGCCTCGACCGGGGAGAATTCCTCGACCATGCGGCCTTGGCGACAGACCAGGATGCGGTCGGAGAGCTTCATGATTTCCGGCAGATAAGAGGAGATGACGATCACGGCGAGGCCGGCATCGGCGAGCTTGTTGATGAGCTGGTGGATTTCGGCGATGGCGCCGACATCCACACCACGGGTCGGCTCGTCGAAGATGACGATGCGGGGCTTTTGGATGAGACCCTTGCCGATCACCACCTTCTGCTGGTTGCCGCCGGAAAGCTCGACCACCCGGGCATTGTCGTTGATCGCCTTCACATTGAGGGCGCCGGTCCATTGCTTGGCGATCTCGGCCATTTCCCTGAGGCTGATATAGGACTTCTTGTTGAGCCCCGCCGCCAGCGCGCCGGCATAGAGGTTCTCGGCGATCGACATAGTCTCGAAGAAACCTTCGACCTTGCGGTCTTCGGTCACATAAATGATGCCGTCCCGGACCGCTTCGCGCGGGACATAGTAGCGCACCGGCTTGCCGTTGAGCTCGATATCGCCGCCGCGCAGGAAGTCACGCTTATAGATGCCGGAGATCACCTTGAAGGTTTCGGTGCGGCCGGAACCGATCAGCCCGAAAACGCCGGTGATCTGGCCCTCATAGATCGAGAAGGAATTGTTGCGCACGACATTGCTCATGGAAATGTCCTGCACCGACAGCACCTTGTTGCCGGGGCGGCGCAGATGCTCTTCCTCCCGCCGCTCGCCATAGAGTTCTTCGGAAAGGCTGCGGCCGACCATGGCGCGCACCACCTTCTCGCGGTTGAACTCCTTGCAATCGCCGGTCACCACCAGCTCGCCGTCGCGCATGATAGTGATGCGGTCGGCATGGTTCAGCGCCTCTTCCAAGGCATGGCTGATGAAGATGATGGAGACGCCGCGCGCCTTGAGGCGCCGCATGAGAGCGAAGAAATGTCGCTTCTCTTCCGGCGTCAGGGTCGCCGTCGGCTCGTCGAAGATGATGATTTCCGCGTTGTGATGGACCGCCCGGGCGATTTCCACCATCTGGCGCTTGGCGGCACCCAGGCTCGCCACCGTGGCGGCGGGGTCGACCGGGAAATTCAGCGACTGCAGGAACTGCTGGGCGGCGATATAGACGCCGCGCAACCGATTGAGGAACTTCTCCTCGCCGAGATAGAGGTTCTGTGCCACCGTCATGGAGGGAACCAGACTCGTTTCCTGGAACACCATGGCGATGCCCTTGTTGAGGGCCTCGAAGGGCGAAGCGAATTGCACCTGCTCGCCCTTATAGGTGATGGTGCCGCTGCTCGGCTCGACCGCACCGGCGATCAGCTTGGTCAGGGTCGACTTGCCGGCGCCATTCTCGCCCAAGAGCGCATGGATCTCGCCCTGGCGCAGGTCGAAATCCATTTCCTTGACCGCGGGCACGCCGCGATAGGATTTGGTGATCTTGCGCATCTCGATGATGTTGCTCACGGGTAAATCACTCACTGCCGTTCTCCCGCCTTGCCGGCAACTGCCGCCGCGCGCGCCGCCTTGTCGAGACCGAGATAGGCGACATCCGGTAGAGCCAGCAGGGCATTACCGCCTTTCGCCGCCACCACCAGTACACCGGCGAATTCCACTACAGAGGTGACGCCATGACGTCGGCCATTGGAGCGGCTGTGGAAGCTGGCGATCGGCTGCAGGTTCCTGTCCAGGCGCACGACTAGGCCATAGGAACGGCTGGGCGACCAAGGCTTGTGGACACCCATGGTCTTCACGCCGCCGCATTGCAGCGGTTCGAGGAAGCTACTGCCGGAAGAAAGTGCTGGCGCGATCCAGAATTCGCGCGGCACTTCCGCCAGCATGTCGCGGCGATAGGCGTCTTCCTGCAGCACGAATTCGATCATGCGGTTGCGCGGCGCAAACAAGGTGAGCCAGGCACCGCCATCGCCCGCCGGGGTCAGGCGTGCGGGATAGCCGGGTAGCTTGGAGAGGATCGGCTGGACGCCGCCATCCTTCAAGCGCAGCAGGCGGTGCCGCCAGCTCTCACTGACGATGACCTCGCCATTCTCGCGCAGCAGCAGGCCGTAGGGAAAAGCGAGGCCGCCGGCAAGGCGCGTTGCCGTATCATTGCCACCAGCATCCAGCGCCACCCGCCAGACTGCGCCGCTGGCATTCTTCTGCATGAGGTCGAGCGCCCAGTCCGAGGGCCTGTTGCGGCTGGAGCCCTGCGCGATCACCAGCGTCGCCTCGTCGGCGAAAGCTAAGGCGGTCGGGCAGGAGAAATCGGTCGGCATTTTCACCGGGCGTTTCTCGCCGAGCCCGTCCCAGACCAGGACCTGGCCGTCATCGAGGCCAATCGCCATATGGCCGCCGGGTGAGACGGCGAGTGCCGTGATCGGCACCTCGAAGCGCGCCAACTGGCTCGCCCGCACTTCGGATTCCGCCGGCACCGAGAAGAGGCGGTTATTGCTGCTGAACAGCATCGCCTCTTCATCGACCACGAGATTGTCCGGCACCGGCACTTCGGAGACGAGATTGGCTTCTTCCAAAGCCGTGTTCGGCTTCAGGGCGCCGTCCATCGGCGGGATGGTGACCGCCTTGCCACGGAAGAAATCGAGGATCGGATCGAAGATCATGACCGTTTCCCCCAATAGGAGCTGAGCCCCGTCCAGGCCTCATTGGCACCGGGGATGCGATAGCGACCGATGCGGTTGTTGAGGATACCGCCGACATAGAGCCAGCCCTTATGCTCGCGCATCGAGGTCACCATCGGATGCGCGTTGCCGGTAAGGTCGCCCATCGTTTCAATGATCTTGCCGTTGTCGTCGAATTTGACGACGCCGCCGGTATTGATGTTGGGGAACAACCATTCATCCTGCGGCAGGCGCCGCGTCATGCGTTTGCGGAAGCTGGGATGGCGCAGGGCGAGATCGAAGCTTGGTGTCCGCATGCCGAGCCAGGCCATCCAATAGGTACCGTCCGAGGCGCGGTTGATATTGTCGGGATAGCCCGGCATGTCCTTGATGACGCATTCGACCTGGCCCTTCTTTGGCCCGTCGAACCAGTAGCGATGCACGGCGCAGGCCCAGGATTCGGCAAAGAACAGCGACTGGCCGTCATGGGCGATGCAGACGCCATTGGCATAGCGGTACTTGTCGAGAATGGTCGTGGTCTTGCCGGTCTTCGGATCGTAGCAGAGCAGACGCCCGGTCGGCCGGCTCTCGATCGAATCCAGCGCCCATTCGTGGGCGTCGTAGCGCGTGGTGGAATCGGTAAAGAAGATGCGGCCGTCCGGCGCCACGTCGCAGTCATTGGGATCGCGCAGCCGCGCATCGTCGACGATCGAGGTCCAGGAGCGTTTGGTCTCGGCCGAGAGCTTGGTGACGGTGCCGTCCTTGGCGATGGAATAGAGCCCCATGGCGCCGACACAGGAGATGAGATTGCCTTCCCGGTCGAAAGCCAGGCCGAGCGGGAAGCCACCGGTATGGGCGAAGACTTCCGAGCGCTTATAATCCGGAGCGAAGAAGCGCACGATCTCGCCATGGCGGGTGCCGCAATAGAGATTGTCGTCCTCATCGAGCACGACATCCTCCGGTCCTTCCAGCTCGCCGAGGCCGATATGTTCCGCCTTCTCCAGGCGGTTATCGAGGGCATAGGGCGTGCCCGATCCCGGCACCGCCGATTGCGTCTCGCCCATCCGATGATGGATTGGCGTCACATAGACCTCGTTGAGCACCTTGTGGCGGTTCTTCAGCCAGCGGATATCGAGTACCACCGCGGCCGCCAGCATAATGCCGAGCACCATCTGGTTGGTGCCGGTGCCGAAGCCGAGGCGTATGAGGCCGTTGGTCATCACGAGGACGATGATGGCGCCCATCAGGCCCTTGACGATGGACCCCCGGCCGCCGCCCAGCGAATTGCCGCCGACCACGGCAGCCGTCAGCGCCAGGATCTCCAACCCCTGCCCGGTTCCCGGCCCCGCCCCGCTGAGGCGGCAGGCGATGAGGAAGCCAGCGAGGCCCGCACACATGCCGGAGATGACATAGGTCATGAAGACCGTCTCGCGTACCCGGATGCCGGAATTATAGGCCGAGCGCCGCGAGCCGCCGACGGCGAGGATATGCCAGCCGGGCCGCGAGCGGGTGAGCGCGATATGGGCGATGACTGCGATGACAACGGCGGTCATGACGGCGACCGAGAAGCCGTGGAAGGCGCCGTCGCCGATATAATCCCAGAGATCCGAGGAGATGGTCGACATCTGCACTTGGGCGGCGAAGTTCACCACCAGGATGTCGTAGAGCGCGCGGCCGATGATGAAGGTGACGAGGGTCGTCAGAAAGGCGCGCAGCCGCAGATAGCCGATCAGGAAGCCGTTGAGGCTGCCAAAGACCATGCCGGTCGCCAGGGCCGCAAGCAGTGCTACCCAGACCGGCAGGCCGAAAATGAAGAAGGTGGACACGGCGGCGAAGGTCGCCAGCGCGAAGACCGACCCCACCGAAAGATCGATGCCACCGCCCAGCATGACCACGGTCATGCCGGTGACGACGATGGAGAACTCACCCAATTGTCGGGTCGAATCGGTCAGCGATTGCGGCTTGAAGAAGCCGGCAATGGCGGTGCCGAAGCCGGCGACGGTCAGGACCAGGGCCAGGAACGGGATGGCATTGTCGGTCCAGCGCTTGGTGAGGATTTCCCCGATCAGGTGATCGGGAATGAAATTATAGCGCAGGCGGGTCAGCCGTTCCTTGGGTGTCATGACTCGATCCAAAAAATACGTCACGGGCGGCCGGTTGATCGCCGGCCGCCCGCTTATTGATACGCGATTCGTTACTGTTTCTGCGAGGCCTGAAGCGCCTTCAGATCCCAGCATGTCTCCGGCTTGAGGTCGGCCTTGGTCGTGGCCTTTTCCAGCGTATAGATATAGGTATGCATGGTGCCGGGCTTTATGCCACTTTGCAGCAGGAACTTGATGATCGCGTTCATGTCACGCGACTGGTTCTGCAGCTCGGTCATAACCACGGCGCCATAGGTGCCATCGTTCAGGGCGTCGCAATCGACCTTCTCGCCGCCACCGGTGGTGACGAGGAAGACCTTGTCCTGCAGCTTGGCATCGCGGATCGCCGCCGAAGCGCCGGTCGCATCGCCATCCCAGAAGTCGATGATGCCGCAGATATCCGGATGCTGCTGCAGCATGGTGGTCGTCACGTTACGCGAAGTGGTGGCATCCCAGTTGGAATCCGGCTTGGCGACGACCTGGAAATCCGGATGCTTCGCCAGCACCTTCATGATGCCGTTATACTGATAGAGGCTCGAGGAATTGACCTGGTCGCCCTGGACGAGGCCGATCTTCTTCGACGAGTTCGCACCGCAACCCTTGACGACGGCCTCGGCCTCAAGCTGGCCGAGACGATCCCAGTCGCTGCCGACAAAGGCTTCGGCCGGGAAATTCATCGGGTTGTCGACCAGGATCACATAGATGCCGGCATCCTGGGCCTTCTTCAGCAGCTTGGAATAGGAGTTGAGGTCGGGCGCATGGATTACGAGCACGTCCGGCTTCGGATCAGAGGAGATCAACTCGGTGATCGCCTGGGCACCGGCTTCCGTCACCCAGTTCGGATCGCGGGTTTCGAAGACACCACCGAAGCCCTCGACTTCCTTCTTCAGGTAATAGGCCCAGCCCTGGGCAAGATCGAAGCCCATGGCGAGCGGAATGAGAACAACGCGCTTGCCCTTCAATGCCTGGGCATAGGCGGCCGGTCCCGGATCGTCCTGTGCCATGGCAGCGGAGCTGCCGATCGTCGAGACGACGGCAGTGCCGCCGAGTGCCAGGGTGGCGAGTCCCGCCACCACGGCCAATTTCCGAATAAACCTCTTCAACATGTCATACCCTCCTGTCTCACCCGTTTATCGATATTTACGTTGGGTCTCTTGTTGTCAGATATCGCCCTGCTGCGCCGTCTGCTCGTCGCGCGGATTGATCAGGCTGTCGACGATGATCGCGATCAGCAGGATCACCGCCTTGATCAGGTTCTGGTAGATGTTCGGGATGTCGATGATGGTCATCGCGTTCTGCATGATGCCAATCAACAGCGCGCCGACGATGACATTGCGCATGCCGCCCTTGCCACCAGAGAGGCCGATACCGCCGATCACCACGATCAGGATGATGTCGTAGAGCAAGGTCGAATTGACGATGCGGGTGTTCATGCTGAGCAGGCTGGATGCGCTGAGGATGCCCGCCGCGAAGGCGATCAGGGCCGAGAGCACATAGCGCAGCAAGGTCATCGGCCGTACCGCCAGGCCCATATTGCGCGCCGCCAGGAAATTGTCGCCCATTAGATAGACGTAGCGGCCCCATTTGGTGAAGCGCAGGAAGAGATAAGCGAGGAAACATGCGGCCGCGAAGAAGAACACCTCGACCGGTACCTCGCCGGCCCGGAGATGGCCGAGCCCTTCCACCCAATGCTGCTGCGGCACCGGCACGGCATCCTGGGTAATGAGATGCGACCGGCCGAAGCCGAAGACAAAGGCGCCGGTTGCCAAAGTGGCGAAGATCGCCGGAACATCAGCATAAGCAATGAGGAAGCCGTTGATCAGGCCGATCAGCAGCACACCGCCAATCGCCCAGGCAAAGGCGCTGAAGTCGGACGTGCCGGCATTCAGCATCTGCAGATACCAGGCGACCGACATCGCCATGATGGCAACGGCCGAGAGATCGATGCCACGGCCAATCACCACGATCGCCATACCAACCGCCAGGATGCCGAGCACGCTGACGCTGCGCACGATAGCAATGAGGTTGTCGGCGTCGACGAACCCCTTCAATGTTACGGCTGAAACAACAAACAGAACCACTGCCAGGATCAGTACGATGCGCTCCTGGCTCAGTCCCCCCGTTAATCGCAAGGCTCACCCCCGCCTAGATCTTCGACAAATTTCTGCAACATTAGACTATGTTCCGGTCGTGTTTGAAGTAGGCAGTTTGAGGGACGGTCATACGATTCATGCAAGGCCCTTCATGCCGCGCGCAAAGCGGCCAGTGTTGCGGCCTGTCTGCCTGCATGAGATTGAGCCAGGTCTGGACGGATCATTTGGCGTTGCCTAACCGGCCCCTCGGTCTCTTGCCGAGCCACGAACCAGCTGACGTACAGACATCCCTCTCGCTGCCGGCCTGTATCGGCTTCTTTAAGCCATTGGCGAAGGGCGACAATTTTCCTCACTTGCACTGATTATCCGGCTTGTCCTCTACCCGCTGTTCAAGCGCCTCCGTGAGCCGGCGGCGGCGAACCTAGCTGGCAAATATCCACGCCATCAAACGAGTTTGCCTTGCGCGGCGGCGACTTTTCCCGCTGGCGCCACTGGCGCATTTTCCGGCTGGCGCCACCGGCGCTTTTTCCCGCTCGCGCCGACGGGCATTGCGAAGCAGCCACCTGCCTGGCTGGACCCGTCTTATCCGAATGGGATAAGACGGATGAAGGCTTCATAAGACTGCGAGCATCCCATGCCGGAGACCCTGTTCGACAATCTACGGCTGCTGGATGGACGCTCGGCTGCCCTGCTTTGCCGCGACGGC
>Ga0209148_1000564_pt1 | contig 34794 bp, 33 predicted proteins | sample AraplaCol_mMF_r2_2_FD_184288 | JGI IMG/M metagenome (GOLD analysis project Ga0209148, IMG submission 184288) | Arabidopsis root microbial communities from North Carolina, USA - plate scrape CL_Col_mMF_r2 (SPAdes) (version 2) | ecosystem: Host-associated > Plants > Roots > Endosphere | place... | reverse complement strand
GAAATATCTTCCTCGATGGCAACACTTTCGAGCACAGCGCGAGCGTCAACAAGAATATCCTGGTTGGCGATCTGGTAGGCGGCCTGTCACTTTTCTGGAAGAATGACATCAAGCTCGATACCAGCGTCATCTACCGCACCAACGAATTTCAAGGACAAGGTGAAGACGAGAAATATGCTGGCATAAACCTGTCTTTCGGCCTGTAGTCAGGTGATAGACGGGATGATACGTATGATCTCTTCATATCGTTCAAACCGGATCCCCGCTTGCGCGCGTCCGTTGCGCTGGTGGCCGTCGAACTGGCGGTCGCTTCTCCCGGAAGTTATCATGTACTGCCTTGAGAGATGTCTGTCCTACATACGAGGAGACAATGAAGGGTTTGATGATTCTTGGCTTGGTCCTGATCCTGGGCGGCTTGGCCGGCCTGGTACTCGGCCACATTTCCTATACCACCCAGGACAAGATCATCGATCTTGGGCCAGTGAAGGCGACCGCCGAGCGCGAACACACGGTCAATATCCCGGACGTCGCCGCTGTCGCGGCTTTGGCTGCAGGCGCCTTTCTGATTTTCATCGCCCGACGACGCTGACATGCCACAGGACCAGGCAGCAGCACGGCGGGATGGGCGGCACCGGAAGCGGTGCCGCGACAAGATCCTGCGTGCCTGCCTGATTGCTGCGATGCTGATGAGTACCGGTTGCGAGATGACGGAGAGGTCGTCAGATCAGGCAGGAGGCAAGATGCCGCCTGCGCAGCGGGATTCAGTGCAAATCGATCAGTACTATCTACGGACGGTCGCACTGCTCAAGCGGCCCGATCGGTTGGACCCTGATGACATCCATGAATTGACGATGCAGGTCGATGCCTTGCCGACGGCGACAGATACGCGCGATCCCTGTCTCGCGCAAAAGCGCCGGCAGCTTCTGCCGATCCTGATGTCGCTGGCGGTGATCGACGGGATTTCCGATGTCCAAGAGCAGCAGGCGTTGCGGGCGGAGGCCCTGCACCGCTTGGTGCGCCTCGGCTCACCCCACGAGCCAAGCATGGATGGTGATCTCTGTTTCGGGCGCGGTTTCCCGCCAGTGATGCTGGGCAAACCCTAGAGTGCCAAGCGACCTGATCAGGTTGCCACCCGGTCACACGCCCCCTTGATCAGGCCTGGACGTCCACCTTGCGGGCCGACTTCTCTTCAGCTGCCTTGGTGTCCGCTGCTTTCCGGTCGTCGGCAATGCGGTCGCTGCGCTGCTGCACCACGCGCTTGTCTTCCTGGTCGGAAGCCTGCCGCTGTTCCTTCACCTGTTTGGTCTGCTCGGTCTGGACACGTTTCTCCGCGACACTGCGCTGATGGATGGCCGCCGTCGGCGGCGTGCTGGGAATTGTATCGACTGCCATCTCTTCTCTCCGGAAGCGCTATGCTGGCGGCATCAGCGCTTTCTCCAAACTGGGCCGTCGAAGCGGCCCGGGATGATATGGGACGGACCAGAGCGTCCCGCCAGGCTGTACAAATGTCGCAGCCTTCAATTAAGGAGAGTTTACCCGCTCGACCCCGGCCCGGCCATAAGCGAATTCAACATGCTGTCGACCTCAACTGGGTCGTCCCCACATGGTTAATAAAGCGTCAACGCGCCAGTTGATCTCTGCCGGACGGTGCGCCTTCAATCGGCTGCGAAGCGCGCCTTGAGACGGCCGGCAATGCGCGGCGAGACGAATTGGTCGATCGCGCCGCCCAACTTGCCGATCTCTTTCACGAAGCGCGACGAGATGAACTGGGTACCTTCGGAGGCCATGAGAAAGACCGTCTCGATGCGCGGATTAAGGTGCGTATTCATCCCCGCCATCTGGAACTCATATTCGAAATCCGACACGGCGCGCAGGCCACGCACGATAATGCGGGCACCCTGCTGCTCGGCGAAATGCATCAGCAGATTGTCGAAGCTGACCGCTTGGGCCTTGCCAGCCGGCAGGCCGTTGCGCGGATCGGCAATCTCTTCGCGCACCATCTCCAGCCGCTCTTCGACATTGAAGAGCGGGCCCTTGCCGGCATTGACCGAAACGGCGATGACCAGCTGATCCACTAGGCTGAGGGCGCGGCGGATGATATCCATATGGCCATTGGTGATGGGATCGAAGGTCCCTGGATAGATTCCGATCCGCAGCCCGTTATCAGCCATTATTGTCCCCATCAGTCGTCTCGTCCGTCGCCTCCCCAGCGTCAGTATTCTCGCTGGCTGGCGCGCTATCTGCGGTCGCCTCGGCGCCGGCTTCAGCCGTTACCGCATCATCTCCTTGTTCATCTTCCTCGCCAAGGTCGCTGAGATGCGCTACGGCGACTACATGCTCGTCCTCGGCGACGCGGAAGATCATGACGCCCTGCGTCTGACGGCGGGCGATGCGGATGTCGTGCACCGGGCAGCGGATCAGCTGGCCACCATCGGTGACCAACATGATCTGGTCGGCATCGGCCACGGGGAACGACGCCGCCACCTTGCCGTTGCGGGCCGAGACATCGATATTGGCGACACCCTGGCCGCCACGGCCCGTGACGCGGTACTCGAAAGCCGATGTGCGTTTGCCGTAGCCGTTGCGGGTGACGGTGAGGATGAACTCCTCCGCCGCTTCCAGTTCGGCCAGGCGTTCGGGCGCCAGCGAGATTTCGACACTGGCGTTGCTTTCGCCCGCTGCCTCATCGGTGCCGCTCTCCGTGCTGCCTTCGTCTTCATCGACGCCGTTCTCGGCCTCATTTTCTCCGACAGCACTGCGGCGCTTAGCGACGGCGTAACGCAGATAGGCGTCACGCTCCTCGATCTCGACGTCGATGTGATGCAGCACCGACATGGAGACCAGCGTATCGCCCTCCTCCAGCCTGACGCCGCGGACACCCATGGAATCGCGGCCGGCGAAGACGCGGACATCGGTCACCGGGAAGCGGATCGCCTTGCCGCTTTCGGCGGCGAGCAAGATGTCATTCGCCTCGGTACAGACGGCGACACCCACCAGACGATCGCCAGCATCAAGCTTCATGGCGATCTTGCCATTGGCCTTCACGTCGACGAAATCGCTGAGTTCGTTACGGCGGACATAGCCGCTCAGGGTCGCGAACATGACATGGCTCTGCGACCAGCTTGCCTCGTCTTCCGGCAACGGCATGACGGTGGAGATCTGCTCACCTTCATCCAGCGGCAGCAGGTTGACGAGGGCCTTGCCGCGCGCCTGGGGATTGCCCAAAGGCAGGCGATAAACCTTCATCTTGTAGACCATGCCGCGGGTCGAGAAGAACAGCATGGGCGTATGGGTATTGGCGACGAAGACCTGGCCGACGAAATCCTCGTCCTTGGTCGACATGCCGGAGCGGCCCTTGCCGCCCCGGCGCTGCGCCCGGTAGGTCGAGAGCGGCACGCGCTTGATATAGCCGCCATGGGTAACGGTGACGACCATGTCCTCGCGCTGGATCAGGTCTTCGATGTCATGTTCGAATTCATTGTCTTCGATAGTGGTGCGGCGCGGCGTACCGAACTGTTCCTTCATCGCCACGATCTCTTCGCGCAGGATGCGGAAGCGCTTGTCGCGGCTTTCCAGCGTCTCGAGATAATCGATGATCTTGGCAGCCAGCTCCTTCAGCTCATCGGCGATCTTGTCGCGTTCGAGGCCGGTCAGGCGCTGCAAGCGCAATTCCAGGATGGCGCGGGCCTGGGCTTCCGAGAGGCGATAGGTCGCCTGCTCGCTGATCATATGATTGGGATCATCGATCAGACGGATCAGCGGCTCGACATCCGAGGCCGGCCAGTCGCGGGCCATCAACTGCTCGCGGGCGACTACCGGATCCGGTGCATTGCGGATCAAGGCGATGATCTCGTCGATATTGGCGACGGCGATCGCGAGGCCAACCAAGACATGGGCCCGCTCGCGGGTCTGGTTGAGTTCGAAGACCGTGCGACGGGTGATCACCTCTTCGCGGAAGTCGATGAAGGCGGCGATGATCTCCTTGAGATTCATCAGCTGCGGGCGGCCACCATTGAGGGCCAGCGTGTTGACGCCGAAGCTTGTCTGCAGCGGCGTGAAGCGGAACAGCTGGTTCAGCACCACCTCGGCCATGGCGTCGCGCTTCAGCTCGACAACGACGCGCACACCTTCACGGTCAGATTCATCGCGCAGATCGGCAATGCCCTCGACGATCTTCTCACGTACGACTTCCGCCATGCGCTCGATCATCCGCGACTTGTTCACCTGATAGGGAATCTCGGTGATGACGATGGCTTCGCGGTCCTTGCGGATCTCCTCCACATGGGTGCGGCCACGCATGATGACGGAGCCGCGGCCGGTATGGAAGGCCTCGCGGATGCCGCTGCGCCCGAGGATCAGGCCGCCGGTCGGAAAATCCGGGCCAGGAATGACCTGCATCAGCTGATCGATGGTGATACCAGGATTGTCCATATAGGCACAGCAGGCGTCGATCACTTCCGACAGGTTATGGGTCGGAATATTGGTCGCCATGCCGACGGCGATGCCGCCAGCGCCATTGACCAGCAGGTTGGGGAAGCGCGCCGGCAGCACGCTGGGCTCTTGGCGGCTTTCATCGTAATTTGCCTGGAAGTCGACGGTTTCCTTGTCGATATCATCCAACAGCGCCTCGGCTGCCTTGGCGAGACGTGCCTCGGTGTAACGCATCGCCGCAGGCGGATCACCATCCATCGAGCCGAAATTGCCCTGGCCATCGACCAGCATCAGGCGCATGGAGAAATCCTGCGCCATGCGCACGAGGGCGTCATAGATCGACTGGTCGCCATGGGGATGGTAGTTACCCATCACCTCGCCAACCGCCTTGGCTGATTTCTTGTAGCTGCGGCCAGAGCCGAAGCCCGCCTCATTCATGCCGAACAGGATGCGCCGATGCACCGGCTTCAGGCCGTCACGCACATCGGGCAGCGCACGGCTGACGATGACGCTCATGGCATAATCGAGGTAGGAGCGTTTCATCTCCTCTTCGATGGTGATCGGGGAGATGTCGAAGCTCGGTGCAGCTGGCGTGTCGGTCACTGAAAATCTGCTTATTTTTCGGGTGTTTATGGGCGACCCGACCGGGGTCGCGATGTGCTGCGCAAGCTAGCAGATTCGACCTCGGCAAACTACTCTTTTCGTGCCCGGGAAAGCCTTTGTATCTATCTGAGAAATATAGGCTTTTTTATGCGATGAAGCGGCTGGATTTGCACCGTCATAACAATCGCCTAAAACCGGTCGCATGAAGGCCGAATCAGCTGGAGCAACCGTGCCTGTTGCCGCCACTTTCTCGCATGTCATCGCCGCGGCTCTCTCTGTGGCGCGGAGCAGCCTTTTGTCCCCGGTGGAGCGCTACTCCGCGATCGACAAGAAACCGGGCGCGCGACTCAGGCGGCGGGAAGCTGGCGCCGGCTTGAGCGATGCAGCAGCCGGAGCGGTCGCCCATCGATGCAGGCAAGGCCGACACCGATCATCGCCATGCCGAGGACCGCACCGAGCCCGATGGTCTCCCCTAAAGCCAGCCAGCCCAGCAGCAACGCGCTGATCGGCAGCAGGAAGGTCACCAGCAGCAGATTGGTGGCACCGGCTTTACCGAGGATGCGGAAATACAGCACATAGGCCAGCACCGTGCAGAGGAAGGCGATGCCGATGAAGGCCAGCCAGGCCTGGACGCTTGGCATCGGCAATGCCCAGGGCCGGTCCACCAGGGCAACGACGGGAAGCAGGATCAGGGTGCTGCCGGTGACCTGGCCGGTCGTCACGCTGAGCGGCGGTAGGTCGCGGAAGCGCCGCCCATAGATCCCGGCAAAGGCATAGGAAAGGGCGGCGGCAAGACAGGCCAGCTGGCCGGCGAGATCGCCGCGGCCGAGCGCCATGAAGGCATCTGGGCCGATCAGCACGGCGACCCCGCCGAGGCCCAGGAGCACGCCGGCGGCGCGCGCCAGGGTCAGCTTTTCACTCGCGGTGAGGAAATGGGCGACGAGGACGCCAAAGACCGGTGTCGTCGCATTGAGGATCGAGGCCAGCCCGCTGGAGATATGGGTTTCGCCATAGACGATCAGGCTGAACGGGATTGCGTTATTGAGCAGCCCCATGACCAGGAATTGCCGCCAATGGCGCCAATCACGCGGCATCCGCTGGCCTTGCGTCAGCAGGTAAAGATTGAGCATGAGGGCCGCCAGGCCCACCCGCCCCAGCACCACGGTGAAGGGCGGTAACTCGGCAACCAGGACCTTGAAAAAGAAGAACGAACCGCCCCACAAGGCCGATAAAAGCAGAAGGAGCAACCATTCGGTTGCTCCCATCATCGGACTTGGAAGCTTGGCGCTTGCAGCAGGTGCCGTTCCGGCCATCTGGACCATCCGCAGGTGAACTGACGGGATAGGTCCAGTCTGGCGAGGCTGGCGGGTGATCGGCTACCCGGATCTTGCGACCGGGAGCAACCTTCCCGCCATCAACGATATCAGGCGGCGCGCTTGGGCTCCGTGGCCGGCTGGTCCTGGACCGCCGGATAGAGTTTGCCATTGGCAGCGCGGACGAGGCCCATATCGGCCAGCAGACGCGCATCGTTGTCGGACGGCTGCAGGCGGCTCAGCGCGCCCGGCAGGGCAAAGGCCTTGGCATGAAGCACCAGACGAGGATAACGCATGATCAGATCTCCTAAAGAAGGGCTGCGGTACTGCCTACTGGGAGGTTCAGGCTCCGTGCCGCGCCCAAGGAGAGATATAGGGCGCCAACTTGCCGTTTGCAGGCGATTTCGAGTAAAGTCCGGATTTAGTAAAGCTAAATACGTAAGCTAAATTTAGGATTTTAACTGTCCGGATACCGCTTGAGGACCCATGGCTCGCCCGATCGCCGCTTTGCCCGCCCTTCGCGCCTTTGAAGCTGTCGCCAGATTAGGCTCGGTCCGGGCGGCGGCGGAAGAACTCCATGTCACCCCTGGCGCCGTCAGCCAGCAGGTCAAGGCTCTGGAGGCCGAGCTCGGAGTGACGTTGATCCGCCGCACCGGTACCGGGACGGCTCTGACCCAGATCGGTGCTGTGGCCGTGGACGATCTCTCCCAGGGTTTCCGGCTGCTGGCCCAGGCCACCGCCAAGATGCGCAAGGGCAAGCGCGGCCTCGCCATCCGGCTGCGGATCGACGATCCGGCGATTGCGGCCAACTGGCTGATCGCCCGCCTGCAGCATTACCGGGCCTTGCCCGGCAGCGTGGATATCGTGCTGGAGACCGCCACGGCCTGGCGGAACTGGGATGAGGATGACGACAGCTTCGATATGGCGATCCGTTTTGCCCTGGGGGATTTCCCCGGGCTGATTTCGCATCGCCTGTTCAGCGACGAAGTGTTCCCTGTCTGCAGCCCGCGCCTTCTCGAACGTACCCCGCTGCACGAACCGGCAGATCTCGGCAAATGCACCCTGCTGCATCTCGACTGGTCCTCTGCCCATAACCTGCCCTGGCCCGATTGGCCGGCCTGGCTGAGGGCGGCCGGTGTCACCGGTCTCGACGCCAGCCGGGGTCCCCGCTTCAACGATTTCACCCTCTGCCTGCAATCGGCGGTGGCCGGTCAGGGTGTCGCCCTCGGCACCAAGGCGGTGGTGGCGGATCACCTCGCCGCCCATACTCTGGTGGCACCCTTCGCCAAAAGCATCGTGACGCCCTTTGCCTATTACCTGGTCTATGCGCCGACCATCAGCGAGCGGCCCGAGGCACAAGGCTTCATCGACTGGCTGATCGGCGAGGCGCGCCAGACGGCAGGTTGAGTTTCAGCCCTGCTTGCCGGCAGTCTTCTCAAGCATGGCATCGAAGGCCCTCTTGATGACCGCAACATAAGGATTCTTGTAGGGGAAGTCGGCATTGTCGTCATGCACTAGCATCGAGGCATTGACCTCGAAGACGACGACCTCGCCATTGCGATCGATCGAACAGTCGATGCCGAAATAATCGAGACCAATGGCCTGCCGGATCGCCTGCAGGGTGGCGAGATTGGCCGGGCTGAAGACGCTCCAGGGATCGCGCAGGAAAGTCTCTTCCTCCTGCTGCATCCAGACATGCTTGTCCATGTCGGTGGTGTAGTGATGCACCTTCCAGCCATTGCCGATGGCGAGGTGGTATGGGAGCACTTCACCATCGGCATAGATGAAGCGGTATTTGCGGAAATAGCCGTCGGCGGAACTGAAATCGATATATTCGATAGCGTAGTAATCCTCCGCCGGCGAGGCTTCCAGGAACGCCGGGATATCGGCCTTGTCCTTGATCAGCTCGAAATCGTCGCCGCCATGCTTGCCGGCCACGCGCAGCAGGACCGGCAGGCCGAAAGAAGCGATGCAGGCTGGATCGTCGCGCAATTGCGCCTGGCGGAGATGGGCGATGCGCGGCACGCGACAACCAGGAATGCCGGTCAAGGCGGCGGCAACGGCGGCCCGGTCGGTGGGGCTGATCTTGTCGGGATGGTTGATCACCGGCCGGCCGAGCCGTTCGACGAAATCACGCGCCAGCGGCAAGGTTTCGCGGCCCTGATCGGCATCGGAGACCAGATTGACCACCACATCGGCATGTTGCCGAAGGAGATCGAAATCATAGTCGATGCCGGGAAGCAGGCAGAGGAAATGCGCATCGTAATTGCCTTTGCCGACCAGATAATCGGTCGGTGTATTGGCGACACCCGGCGTCATCGCCAGCAATACGGAGAATTTCGCCGGTTGCTGCAGGGCCGGCAAGGTGGTCAGCGGCCGCAAGGCATAGGCCTGCTTGAACAGTGCCTGCGAGCGTGCCGGATCATGCTCCTGCAGCAGATTGGCCAGCGTGACATAGGCATCGGCATAATCCGGATGCAGCGCAATCACATGCTCGAAACATTGCGCCGCTTCATTACCCCGGCCGAGCGCCCGCAACGACTGCCCGAGCTGCGTCTCCGCCTGGACGAAATCAGGCTTGATCTGTAGCGCGTGGCGGAAGCTCTTGATCGCTTCCTCGAATTGCCGTTGCCGGCGCTGCGCCCAACCGAGGATGCAGAGGCCATTGGCGTGGTCCGGCTGCAGGTCCAGCAAAAGATGGCAGATTTCCGCCGTCTCTCTCGGCAGCTCCTTTTCCTGCAGCAACAGGGCGAGATAGGAGAGTACGACGGCGTTGTTGGCTTGGCACTGTAAGGATCGGCGATAACACTTTTCGGCGAGATCAAGGTCGTGCTGCTGGTGATGGATGCGCCCGGCGAGCGCCAGCATATCGGCGTCATTCGGGTCTTGCGCCAGAACCAGCTGGCAGGCGGCAAGCGCCGCGGCAAAGTCGTTTCGCGCGAATTCCAGCCGCGCCAGATCGCGGCCGATGGCGCGTTCCTGCGGGAAGACCACGGCGAGTTTGCGCAATTCGGCGGCCGCTTCGTCCTGTCGCCCGGCCAGGTTGAGCGCATTCACCAGCTGCAGCCGCAGGCCCGGCTCATCTGCATCACAGGCGATCGCCCTGCGGAAGGCGTCCAATGCAGCGTCGCGCTGCGCCAGTCGCAGGTAGGCCTGACCCAGGCTGCTCCAGAGCGAAGCCTGTCCAGCGTCGAGGTGCAGTGCCTGCTGATAACAGTCGATGGCCTCTTCCGTCTGGCCGAGCGACATCAGCTCATGGCCGAGATTGGCGAAGGTTTCGACATTGGTCGGTTCCAGCGCGATGCTGCGTCGATAATTCTCGATCGCTTCATCGAGCTGGCCAGCGGCCCGCAACGCGTTGCCGAGATTATTGTAAAGCGCCGCATGCGTTGCTGCGATCGTCCCGCTGCGTTCCAGCACGACTGCCGCTTCGGTCAGCAATGCGACGGACTCTTCAGTCTGGCCGAGGCCGAGCTTGAGGACCCCGAGCATATGCAACGCGTTGATATTGGCGGGATCGAGCTGCAGGGCCTGCCGATAAAGCGCTTCTGCTGCTGGCAAGTTGCCGGCGCAATGCTGCTGGAAGCCATCGGCGACGAAGGAGTCTGTCGTCATGTTAAAGCGTGGCTCCAGATATCAATGGTTCAGGATCGGCTTCTCTGTGATGAGTCAGTAATTCGTGCAAGCTGATGGAGGCATCGCGCAGGTGCTTACCCCAATGCACTTCGAAGCTAAAGCGAAAGTGCCAGAGCGCGGTATTTTCTTCTCCGTGATCGAGATACCAAACGACACTTTCGAGATCTGCTGCAATATCAGCAAGATCGTCGATCATATCACCCACGGTCGATCTCTCAATGTTATTGAGTTCTTTACTACCGCAAACATAGAGGCCAAGAGACGGGAATAACGTCCGGATCACGGAATATCGTGCGTGATAGTCGGCGTTCGGCGGTTCTCGGTCAGATAGATCGCCAGTGGCCTCGGGAATCCGATGATAGACATAAGCCAAATCATCGAGAGCTCGGCTTAGTGCTCTAAGGCGGTCGCCTTCCATCAGATTACTCGGTTCCAGTAACAGCAGGTATTGCTTGATGGCGGTCTCCACTTCACTGGTCGCTATCACGCCTTCCCCGCCTCCTTCATCCGTCGCTCCAGTTCCGCCGGTGGAACGTCTTCGATATGCGTGGAGATATACCAGCTGTGGCCGAACGGATCTTCGATCGTGCCCATCCGGTCGCCATAGAATTGATCCGCGACCGGTCGCTTCATCTTGGCGCCGGCGGCAACGGCCTTCGCTGCTACGGCGTCTACGTCCGGCACGTAGAGCATGATGCTGACGGGACCGCCGCCAAAATGTTTCGGCTCGTGGATATTCATCTCGGGATGTTCGTCCGCCAGCATGATCATGCAATCGCCGATCATCAATTCGGCATGGCCGATGCGGTTGTTCGGCCCGGTAATGCGCAGATGCTCGCTGGCGTTGAACACCGCTTTGTAGAAATCGATGGCGGCGGCCGCACCGTCGACGACGAGATAAGGAGTGACGCTGCGGTAGCCGTCCGGTATCGGTTTCACTTTGCCGGTCATGGTCTTGGCCTCCCAGCTATTCTGGACGTTCCAGCCGATTCTCCCAGATCCGGTACCAGACTCGCCTGTCACGCGGGGACTGTCAAATCACGGGCCAGCTTGTTTGCCGGAAGGACACGCGGCGGCTTTATGCCGAATGCCATCTTTCCTCTGTTTCCTTCATGCGGCGTCGGGCCATAACGGCTGCCGCCCAAGGTCTGAGTAACCCACGGCATAGCTACGCGAAGGGGTTTCCGATGATCAAGCTATGTATCGCAATCGTCCTTTTGTCGCCGATGCTCGCTGCCTGCAGTGCTACGAGCTGGCGGGATCGCGATTTGCGCAGTGGCCCGGAAGTTGGCCCCGTTGCCAATTACGCTGCGGCACTGCCGGTCGTACGCCTTTTGCCGCGTGCCTTGCCAGTAACCTGACCGGGGCCGTTCCGCACCAGGCTGCCGTTGCCGAGCGCCGTCTCCAGGTAATCGGCGACGATCCTTGTCGTGCCGGGGAGCCGGCCGCTGCCGACGACCAGCGCCAGTTCGGTTGGCGGCGGCTCGGCGAAGCCGTCGTTTGCGCTGAGGATGCGGTGATCGGGCAGGACGGCATCGTGCGAGAGAATGCTGATGCCGAGGCCCGAGGCAACGGCCGCCTGGATGCCGATCAGGCCCTGGCTGGAATAAGCGATGCGCCATCGCCGCCCGGCCTGCTCCAGTGCATGGATGGCGCGGGCCCGGTAGAGGCAGCGTTGCGAATATACCGCCAGCGGCACGGGGTCTTGCGGGACATCAGCCGTCTTGGCGGCGACCCAGACCAGGCGTTCGGGCCAATGCGCCAGGCTCGGTCCCTCACCCGGCTCGCGCTTGATGACGGCGAGGTCGATCACAGCGGTATCAAGACCAGCCTTCAGGTCGGCGCTGAGGCCGCTGATGGTATCAAGCCGGATATGCGGATACTGGCGCGCGAAGCCAGCTAGTAGATCCGTCAGGCGCCGGCCGGCAAAGTCTTCCGGTACGCCGAGCCTTGCGACCATGACCGGTCCCGGGCGCGCCAGCACATCCCGCGCTTCTGCCGCAATTGCCAGCAGCCGCCGGGCATAGGTGAGGAGAACCTCCCCCTCCTCGGTCGGGGTGACCCCCTTGCCGGCGCGCTGGCGCCGCAGCAGCGGCCGGCCCACCGCTTCTTCCAGCTTGCGAACCTGCTGGCTGACGGTGGACTGCGTCCGGTGCACCCGCTCGCCGGCGCGGGTGAAACCGCCGGCATCGACGACGGAAACGAAGCTTTTCAGGAGTTCAAGATCGAACATGGCTTTAATCGGAAAAACAACTGATCATGATCAATATATTTAATTTTAAAATGAAAGAGAAGTGGCCCAGATTGCGACCCTGGGAAGCAACTGGGGACGGCTATGCCGCTCGAAAACACGATAAAGCCGACTTGGCTTACCTTTGACTGCTACGGCACGCTGATCCAGTGGGACGAAGGCCTCATGGCCGCTGTGGAGCAGATCCTTATTCGGCGGGCCATGGCAATGGATCCGCAGATGCTGATCGGCATCTATGACCGCCACGAGCATGAACTGGAGCAGACATCGCCACACCAGTCGTTTCGTGTGGTCGCTGGCATGGCCCTGCAACGCGCCATGGACGAGGTGGGCCTGCGATACGAAGAAGAGGACGTCGATCTGCTGACGACGCGGATTTCCGAGATGCCGCCCTTTCCTGATGTCGTGCCGGCCTTGGCTGCCCTGAAACGGGCCGGTTTCCGGCTTTGCATTATCTCCAATACCGACGATGCCATTATCGCTGGCAATGTCGCGCAACTGGGTGGACATATCGACCGGGTCATTACCGCCGAACAGGCCCGGGCCTACAAGCCTTCGGAGCAGATCTTCGAGCACGCCTATCGCGAGTTGGGCGTCACCCGTGACGAAGTCGTCCATATCTGTGCCAGCCCGCATCTTGACCACGTGGCTGCGCGGGAACTGGGTTTCCGCTGCGTCTGGGTCGATCGTGGCTCGGGCCGGAAATTGCTGCCTGACTATCGCCCCGATGCGATCGTGCCCCGCCTCGATGTCGTACCGCCCTTGTTTGCCGGCCTCCACTGGATATGATGCGGGCTGATGGCCAATCGCTCTTTCGGGACTCTCGCTCATGGCGCATGAACTGATTTCTTCCGGCAGCGCAACCGGGCATGCGGCGTTGCTGCGCAACAGCGCCCTGGATGATGCAGCGGTGCGCCAGGCACGGGTCGATCTTGCCGCCTGTTTTCGCATGGCGGCGAAGCTTGGTTACCAAGAAGGTATCTGCAACCACTTCTCCGCTTTGGTACCGGGGCGAGACGACCTCTTCCTGGTCAATCCCTATGGCCTCGCCTTCAATGAAATCACCGCCTCTCGCCTGCTGATCTGCGATTTCCATGGCCATGTGGTGGCGGGCGAAGGTGCGCCCGAAGCCACCGCTTTCTATATCCATGCACGTTTGCATCTGAACAAGCCGCGGGCCCGTGCCGCCTTCCATACCCATATGCCCAATGCCACCGCGCTCACCATGGTGGAGGGCCAGCCCCTGGTCTGGGCCGGGCAGACGGCGCTGAAATTCTATGGCCGCACGGCCGTAGACGAGGATTATCAGGGCCTCGCTCTGGACGAGGCTGAAGGTGATCGCATTGCCATGGCCATGGGCGAGGCCGATATCGTCTTCATGCGCAATCACGGCGTCATGGTGATCGGCCCCAGTATTGCTGAAGCCTGGGACGATCTCTATTACCTCGAGCGCGCTTGCGAAGTGCAGGTCCGCGCCATGAGCACTGGCCGGCAATTGGTGCCGGTCGCGCCGGAGGTGGCGGAACGTACCTATCGGCAGATGCGCGATGGCGACGCCGAGAGCGCGGCCATGCATCTGGAAAGCATCAAGCGTGTCTTGATGCGTGAAGAGCCGGATTTCGCCGACTGACCGGGCCATCGTGGCTTGGGAGCTCCGGCGAAGGAACGCAGACAAAGTCGCATTTTCCTGGCAATCTAAATATGGGCATTGAGCCCGTGCCGGCCCGGATAATGACGATGATCTCGCGCGCCTTTATCAGCTTCTCGCTTGTGCTTTGTCTTGGCAGCGGTCCTGCCCTTGCCGATAGCTGCCTCGGCAACGATCCGCTCGTAGCCGCCAAGGCATTCTACCAGAATCATGTCGATTTCTATTATGCCGATCCCGCGAAGCTGCAGGGCATCATCGCGCCGCGGCTGCTGAAACTGCTGGCGATGAACTATGCCTGCGAGAATGGCGAGGAATGCGCACTTGATTCCGATCCCTGGGTCGATGCCCAAGATGGCGACATTGCTGAGCCGGTCACCTTCGATCTCGGCAAGCATGACGGCGAGCAGGCGACGGTCGTGATGCATTACACCTTTGCCCTGTCGGATACACAGCGCAGCCCGCGACAGGTGGCGCTGAAGATGCGCAAGTCCAATCAATGCTGGACGGTCGACGATATGATTACGCCGCTGGGAAATTCCCTGGCGGACGAAATTGACAGCTGGTTCAAGACTTACGGCAATGACGTGGCAACGCCGGGAAAGTCATCCACGCCTTGAAATATTGATCCTTGAAATATTGCGCGAAAGCTCTTTGACAGGATTGCCGCACTGCTAAATGGCTGTGTCCTTGCAGCCCGCTGCCATCGCTTCATTTAACTATTTGTAAGTTTGCCGCGCAGCCCGACCAGATATGCTCGGCGTGAGGTTGTGCATGCGCCGTTGCCAGATTCCGTATCTCATCGGCCTTCGAGCCGCAGCTCAATCGACGACCAAGGGAACCAGCGAGGTCAGCATCGTGACGAGCGTGTTGGAGCGAGCCGCACCGCACATGCGGTCTTCGGAGGAAGACGAACTCAAGCAGGTCGTTGAAGCCTTCATGAACAGATTTGCCGAACTTGCAGATTCATTCGAGTTGACGCCGGCGACCGGCACGCGGATGGTCCTGCGTTTTGCCGGCGGCCCCGAGAACGGTACCTATGCGGTCAATGCGACGGCAACAGACACGGGTATCTCGATCGCCCTGACCGAGCTTGCGCCTGCCGAAGGGCGCGGCTGAACCTGGAAATCGCGACCGCTCCCGCCGGAACGATCCAGTTGAGTTGACCCTCAAATACGAAATGGCGCGTTAGCCAGGTGAATCTGAGGCTGACGCGCCATTTCAGGCAAGCTTATCGGTAACCTGGATCAGAACGGGATATCGTCGTCGAGATCGCCGCCGCCACGGCCACCGCCGCCCGAACTGCCACCACCGTAACCGCCGCCACCGCCACCACCGCCATTACCATAGCCGGCATCCGGCTCGCCGCCGCTCATGCCGCCGCCATCACCACGGCCGCCCAGCATGGTGAGTTCGCCGCGATACTTCTGCAGCACGACTTCCGTGGTGTATTTTTCGGCGCCGCTCTGGTCGGTCCACTTGCGGGTCTGCAACTGACCCTCGATATAAACGGTGGCGCCCTTCTTCAGGTAGCGCTCGACCACCTCGACCAGGCGGTCGTTGAAAATCACCACCCGATGCCACTCGGTCTTTTCCCGGCGCTCGCCCGAACCCTTGTCGCGCCAGTTTTCCGAGGTCGCGATCGACAGATTGGCGACGCGCGTGCCGTCCTGGGTGGTACGGATCTCCGGATCCCGCCCGAGATTACCGATGAGGATCACTTTATTGACGCTGCCAGCCATAGCCCTGTCCTATTCATTTTCGCTGCGATTGAGGTCGAGACTTATAACGATCCCGCGGCATTGTCAAAGCTGCTATGTCAGCAAATTAAACATATGAAAATAAAGTATTTATTGTGAAAACGCCGGCCTCACACTGGGCGAAATGGCAGGAATCTACGGCGCCGGTCTTCCACTTTTGTTCTTTTTCGGCGATAGTCGCCCGCTGGCTGCCATATCACCCCCGTTTTTGCCCTCGGGAAAGCCTCTGGTGGCCGTTCAGCAGGATCGGATCGGAAGGGTTAGACGGGTATGGCGAAGGCCTTGAGCAGCGCGAAAAATGGTAATGGCAGCGCGAAGACCGGCAGCATGATCGAAGGGGCGAAAATCTCGGTTCGGGGCGCCCGTGAACATAACCTGAAGAATGTCGATGTCGATATTCCGCGGGACTCGCTGGTCGTCATCACCGGCCTCAGCGGCTCGGGCAAGTCCTCCCTCGCCTTCGACACCATTTATGCCGAAGGCCAGCGCCGCTACGTGGAATCGCTTTCCGCCTATGCCCGTCAGTTCCTCGAATTGATGCAAAAGCCGGATGTCGATTCCATCGAGGGCCTGTCACCGGCGATTTCCATTGAACAGAAGACCACCTCGAAGAATCCCCGCTCGACAGTCGGTACGGTAACGGAGATCTACGATTATCTGCGCCTGCTCTATGCCCGGGTCGGTATCCCCTACTCCCCGGCAACCGGCCTGCCGATCGAGAGCCAGACCGTCAGCCAGATGGTCGACCGTATCATGGCGCTGCCGGAGGGTACCCGCCTCTATCTGCTGGCGCCGATCGCGCGCGGCCGCAAGGGCGAATACAAGAAGGAATTCCAGGATCTCCAGAAGCGCGGCTTCCAGCGCGTGCGGGTCGACGGCACAATCCATGAAATCAACGCCGTGCCGGCGCTCAACAAGAAGCTGAAGCACGATATCGAGGTGGTGGTTGACCGCGTCGTGGTGAAGGACGGCATCCAGACCCGCCTCGCCGACAGCGTGGAAACGGCCCTCGGCCTCTCTGACGGCCTGCTCTATGCCGATCCCGCCGACAAGGGCGAGCGGATCATGTTCTCCTCGCGCTTCGCCTGCCCGGTCTCCGGCTTCACCATCGATGAGATCGAGCCGCGGCTCTTCTCCTTCAACAACCCCTTCGGTGCCTGCCCGGTCTGCGACGGCCTCGGCAGCAAGCTCTATTTCGATCCGGAAATGGTGGTGCCGGATGAGCGAAAGAGTCTGCGCGACGGCGCGGTGGCGCCCTGGGCCAATTCCTCCTCGCAATATTACATGCAGGCTTTGGACAGCCTCGCCCGGCACTACAAGTTCAGCCTGACGACGCCGTGGCAGGACCTGCCGAAGAAGTTCCGCGATGTCATCCTGTTCGGTTCCGGCGAGGAAGCCGTGACCATGAGCTTCGACGACGGGGTGCGCAGCTACAAGACCACGAAGCCCTTCGAGGGCGTCATCACCAATATGGACCGGCGTTTCCGGGAGACGGATTCCTCCTGGGTGCGCGAGGAACTGGGCCGCTTCCAGTCGACCAGCCCCTGTGAAGCCTGCGAAGGCCAACGCCTGAAGCCGGAAGCGCTCGCGGTCAAGATCGATAAGCTCAACGTCGCCCAGGTGACCGATATGTCGATCGCCCAGGCCGGTGAATGGTTCGGCAATCTCTCTAAAAAGCTGACCGCCAAGCAGCGCGACATCGCCTATCGGATCCTGAAGGAAATTAACGAGCGCCTCGGCTTCCTCAACAGTGTCGGCCTCGAATACCTGACCTTGAGCCGCGCCTCGGCCACGTTGTCTGGCGGGGAGAGCCAGCGCATCCGCCTTGCCTCGCAGATCGGCTCCGGTCTCACCGGCGTCCTCTATGTGCTCGATGAGCCCTCGATTGGTCTGCATCAGCGCGACAATGACCGGCTGCTGGCGACCCTGAAACGCCTGCGCGATCTCGGCAACACCGTCCTTGTCGTCGAACATGACGAGGATGCCATCCGGGTTGCCGATTACCTGATCGATATGGGGCCCGCCGCCGGCATCCATGGCGGCGAGGTGGTCGCCGAAGGCACGCCGGCTGAGGTGATGAAGAGCGACAGCCTGACGGCGCAGTATCTCAGCGGCCGCAAGCAGATCGCCATTCCGAGCGAACGCCGCAAAGGTGCCGGCAAGGATAACCGCCTGCGCATCGTCGGCGCCAAGGGCAACAACCTGAAGAATGTCACTGTCGATATCCCCCTCGGCACCTTCACCTGTGTGACCGGTGTTTCCGGCGGCGGCAAATCGACCCTGGTGATCGAGACTCTGTACAACGCGCTCGCCCGCAAGCTGCATGACGCGCGCACCCATCCGGCGGATCATGACCGGATCGAGGGCCTGGAATTCCTCGACAAGATCATCGATATCGACCAGTCGCCGATCGGCCGTACGCCGCGCTCGAACCCGGCGACCTATACCGGTGCCTTCACGCCGATCCGCGACTGGTTTGCCGGTCTGCCGGAAGCGCAAGCACGCGGCTATAAGGCCGGCCGCTTCTCCTTCAACGTGAAGGGTGGCCGCTGCGAGGCCTGCGAGGGCGACGGCGTCATCAAGATCGAGATGCACTTCCTGCCCGACGTCTATGTCCAATGCGACCAGTGCAAGGGCAAGCGGTACAATCGCGAGACGCTCGACATCACTTTCAAGGGTAAGTCGATCGCCGATGTGCTGGAAATGACCGTCGAGGAAGGCGTCGACTTCTTCAAGGCAGTGCCGGCCATTCGCGACAAGATGGCGATGTTGCAACAGGTCGGCTTGAGCTACATCCATATCGGCCAGGCAGCGACCACGTTGTCGGGTGGTGAAGCCCAGCGCGTGAAGCTCGCCAAGGAACTGTCGCGTCGCGCCACCGGCCGCACCCTCTACATCCTCGACGAGCCGACCACGGGTCTCCATTTCGAGGATGTGCGAAAGCTCCTTGAAGTGCTGCACCAGCTGGTTGACCAGGGCAATACGGTGGTGGTGATCGAGCACAATCTCGAGGTCATCAAAACCGCCGATTGGATTATCGATCTCGGCCCGGAAGGCGGTGACAAGGGCGGGCGCATCGTCGCCACCGGTACGCCGGAAAAGGTCGCTGAGACTGCCGGCAGTTATACTGGCCAGTATCTCGCCCCTTATCTCACGCCGCGCAAGGTGAAGCGGGTCAGCAGCGGCCGCTGATCCCTCGCCGTCTATTCGGGAGTAATTCGCGATGACATCGCATCGCATCATCATCGACACCGATCCCGGCATCGACGATGCCGCCGCCATCCTGCTGGCCATGGCCTCGCCGGAGATCGAGCTTCTCGGCCTGGTGACGGTCGCCGGCAATGTACCGCTGTCGATGACGACGAATAATGCACTGAAGCTGTGCGAACTAGGCGGTCGGCCCTATATCGGCGTCTATCCCGGCTGCGACCATCCCCTCACCCGCCACCTGGAAACCGCCGAGCATATCCATGGTTCGACCGGCATGGATGGCGCTGTCCTGCCGGAACCGAACAAGCGGGCAGAGGAGGTGAACGGGGTCGATTGGCTGGTCGATACGTTGCGCCGCTCGGCTCCGGATAGCGTAACGCTGGTTGTGCTTGGGCCGCAGACGAATATCGCGCGTGCCTTGAGCCGCGCACCGGAAATTCGCGCCGCGATCCGCGACGTCATCGTGATGGGTGGTGCCAGCCAGAACGAAGGCGGCAATGTCACCTCATATGCCGAGTTCAATATCTATGTCGATCCGGAAGCAGCGGCCATCGTCTTTGGCGAGGTGCCCGTCACTCTGGTGACCCTGGATGTGGCGCGGCGGGTGATCGGGACAGAGGCGCGGCTGGAACGGCTGCGGGCCAATGGCAATGCGCCTTCCGTCGCGCTGGCCGATATGCTCGGCTTCTATAGCGGGCGCGGCAAAGGCAATGAGCCGATGTATGACCCGTTGACCATCGCCTGGCTGTTGCAGCCGCAGCTTTTCCAATACCGGATGGCGGCGATTACCGTCGACATCAGCACCGAAGAGCGCGCCGGCGAGACGGTTATCGACTTCGATGCGGAGAAAGCGCCCCATCGAGTCCTGATGGATTGCGATGCGGACGGCTTCTTCGCGCTGCTGACAGAGCGGCTCAGCAAACTGCCCTGATTCTTCTTACCGGCCGCTCACCGCGTTATAGATCAGCTTTACGCCGAGCAGGCCGATGATTGCACCAGCGGCGCGGTCGATCAGGCCTTTGGCGCGGAGATAGATGGCGCGTGGCCGGCTCGATGAGAAGGTATAGGCGACGATCGTGTACCAGCCGGCTTCGATCGCAAACAGCATCGGCAGCAGCACGGCAAAGGTCCAGGGTGCCGGATGCGCCGGTAGCAATGCGGCGAAAATGCTGCCATAGACGACGGCTGTCTTGGGGTTGCTCAACTGGGTGGCGAGGCCGCGCCAGAAGGCCTTCGTGGTGCCCTGCGTGGCACCATCGACTGTGTCGCCAAGCTGCATCGGCTCTGCCGCGCCACGCCAGATCCGGCTGGCGAGATAAACCAGATACAGGCCCCCTGCCACTTTCAGTGCCAGGTAAAGCCATCCGACCTGGGCAATCAGTGCCTGCAGGCCGAACAGCGCCAGCGCCCCGAAGGTCATGCCGCCAATTCCCATGCCAAGTGCGGCGGCCAGACCGGCGCGGCGGGAATCCGCGATGGCGATCCGCAGCACCATTACGAAGCTGGGGCCGGGGCTCATGGCGCCCATCGAGATCGCCGCGGCAATGCTGAAAATGGGGATCCAGGCCTGAAACGTCATCGTTGATCCTTACCCGCACGTGCTTTCCGCGCAGGCACTATGCCTGCAGATCGCACGATGTACTACACGCGACCTGCAGGTGATCTCTGCACGATCCCAAATGACAATGAGGCCGGTCAGCCGGCGCGCGCCAAAGGCGGTGTGGCAGAATAGGACGGGGTCGGCCAGTCTTGGAAAAGAGCGGCACATTGCTCGGCACCAGCCGCGAATTTGACGCCGAATTCCAGCCCTGAACCGCGTGCCACTTCGCAATCGAAGGTGCCGATCTGGTTGATTGCCAGCCGGAATTTCTGCGGCAACGGGCTATGCGCGCGGAGCTGCACCCTCGCCCCGCCGATGGACACGTCCTTTACGACGCAATCGGCGACCGGCACATTATCGAAAAACAGGATCCTGCCGCCTTTGAACATACGCCGACGGGCGTGCTGCCGCTTCTCGGCGCCCGATATTTCATCTTTCCACATGATATTCTTCCGACCAGCTTCACAATTATCCGCCGATCCGGCATGGCGTCCCAACAACGCTTCCGGATCGCCGGTACTAACAACCTAAAGTATATTTTGTTCCGGCTCGCTAAGCGGCGACGTTGGTGACGGCGACATCCAGGAAACGGACGCCATATTCATTGCCGGTGATGCGGACCAATTCACAGTAATGCTCGCCAAGGTCATTCATGGCGATCTGGAAACGTTTCGGTAGCGCCTGGAACAGGCCCAGCGAAAACCGGGCACCGGAGGCTGAGATGTCCCGCAAGGTGCAATCGAAGACGCTCTCGCCCTCGTTTATCAGGATCTTTCCGGCCTTCAGCACACGCCGCCGCGGTGCTCTGCGCCGATCCTGTTGAATGACATCCGTTCCTACTGCCATCGTTCACCCTATCCACGGTGATTTGGCTATGCCAAATTAAGATTTAACGCATTGAGCGGGAGTCGTACAAGGCGATTCTCAAGCATTTGAGTTTAATTCGCGTTAAAATCTTCTCGCTCAACGATAATTTCCGCTGCGACCAGCAATTTTCGCTAAGTTGTGCTGCGGCAACCTTTTGTTTTCAGGGCCGGCCTTTTGCCCGGAATTAGTATACAACCTGATGATAGTAATCCTGGGATCAAAATCATAAATATGCAACAATAATTAGCAGTCTTCGCGCTAATGTCACAGAACCGAAGGGCGATATGGTTAATTTCATATCGCCGCGCCTGAGCCGGAAAAGGATCAGCCGATCCGCCACCGCTCATCCTTCTATCGTTCAGTCCTTATCCAGCTCGTCATCCTTTTGCAGCAGGAAGACCAGCACGACCAGCATGGTCATATAGAAACGGAAGGCGCCCTCCTGGCCGTTCCAGATGTGCGACTGCCACATGGCAAACCATTCGCCGCCCACCACCATGAAGCCGATGAACCAGGTGGCGAAGCCGATTGTCGCAGCGATAACCCCCAAGCCCTTGGCCCGGTGAAACGCACCGGCGGAGGCACGCAAGTTCCGCAGCAGCCGGTAGGCACAAGCCAGGAAACAGAGGCCGGTCAGCGCTTCGGCTGCGATGATCAGCCAATAGCCGGCATGATGCAGGGCTGGCGCCATGATCGCCCGTCCCATCAGCACATTGCCAGGAAAGGTCGTGTCCATGCTCAGCACATGCTGCACGAAAGCGAAGTTCGAGCCGTAATCGATCAGATTGTCATAGGCAACAACCAGCCCGAAAAGGGCCAGACCGAGCATCATGACGATCTTGGCATAGCGCGTGGCGATCATGCGTGGTTTCCCCGAAATGCGGCTGCAGGTAAAAGGTGTAATCTGATTCTGTCGGAAAGATAAAGGTTGTGCCGGCCGGTGCGAGGCGCGCTTGCCGTGTCCGGGTCGCCCTGGCTGATCGCCGCGAGAGCCCGGCTCCCTTTTTATTTAGGCTTGTAGCCCCGGCATGCCAGGGCTATCTGATGCCGCCATGACAAACAGCAATACATCGACCAAATCCGTTCACGTCATCGGCGCCGGCCTCGCTGGCAGTGAGGCCGCCTGGCAACTGGCCTCCGCCGGCGTCCCCGTCATCCTGCATGAGATGCGGCCGCTCCGCGGTACCGAGGCACATCAGACCGATCATTGCGCGGAACTGGTCTGCTCGAATTCGCTGCGTTCCGATGATGCGATGAACAATGCCGTCGGCTTGCTGCATGAAGAGATGCGCCGCGCCCAATCACTCATCCTCAAGGCCGCGGACCAGCACAAGCTGCCGGCGGGCGGCGCACTTGCGGTCGACCGCGAGGCCTTTGCCGCCACCGTGACAGCGACTTTGCAGCAGCACCCGCTGATCACCTTCCAGCGCGAAGAAATCGCCGGCCTGCCGCCGGCCGAGTGGGACAATGTGGTGGTCGCCACCGGCCCCCTCACCTCGCCGGCTTTGTCCCAGGCTGTTCTCGACCTGACCGGAGAGGCCTCGCTGAGCTTCTTCGATGCCATTGCGCCGATCGTGCATCGCGACAGCATCGACATGGACAAGGCCTGGTTCCAGTCGCGCTATGACGAAAAGGGTGCTGGAGGAACCGGTGCGGGTGGCGATGGCGCCGATTACATCAACTGTCCGCTCGACAAGCAGCCCTATAACGATTTCATCGCCGCCCTGCTGACGGGTGAGAAAACCGATTTCAAGGACTGGGAACAATCGACGCCTTATTTCGAAGGCTGCCTGCCGATCGAAGTGATGGCGGCACGCGGGCCGCAGACCCTGCGCTTCGGCCCTATGAAGCCGGTTGGCCTGTTCGATCCGCATGCCCAGCGCAGGCCCTATGCCGTGGTGCAGCTGCGCCAGGACAATGCGCTCGGCACGCTCTACAACATCGTCGGCTTCCAGACCAAGCTGAAGCATGCCGAGCAGGTGCGGGTCTTCCGCATGATCCCCGGCCTGGAGAATGCCGAATTCGCCCGGCTTGGCGGCCTGCATCGCAACACCTTCCTGAACAGTCCAAAACTGCTCGATCCGGTGTTGCGCCTGAAGGCCCGGCCCAGCCTCCGCTTCGCCGGCCAGGTGACGGGTGTCGAAGGCTATGTCGAGAGTGCCGCCATCGGCCTGCTCGCCGGCCGCTTTGCCGCTGCAGAGCGTCTCGGCCGGGATATCGCGACGCCGCCGGAGACGACGGCCCTCGGCGCCCTGCTGCGGCACATCACCGTCAATGCCGATGCCAAGACCTTCCAGCCGATGAATGTCAATTTCGGGCTCTTCCCGGAAATCGACGCGCCGGAGGGCCTTAACAAGGCGCAACTGCGGGAATGGAAATCCGGCCGCAAGCCGCGCCTCTCACAGCGCGCGCTCAGCGACCTGCAGGGCTGGCTGGCGGCATAATACGATCAGATAGAAATTGCGCTGAGCCTAGACACGCCTTCGCGTAAAACCGCGACTGCGTAAGCCTCTGACACACAGCTAGAGAATTCTTTTCCAATTGCAAGAGACATGCAGCGATCGGCGCTCTGTCGCGAAAGTCTAAGGGCATGCAATATTTCGGTTCGGCTGCAATCATTCAGAAGGGGTGCAGAGCCCGTTGTCGTATGCCCACATTTATCCGCGATCTGCGTATTCAGTGCGACGAACAATTTATTTTTGTAATCGCTTGATTCTCGCCAGCCGCCGTCAGCCATCGACGGAAAGCTCTTGTCGTCCAAAGCATCGCGCAAGGTTACGAGCATGCTGACCTTAACGACGCATTCAAGAGTCTTCCACGCATCCCCCTGCCCCTGGCACTTTTCTTGGCCAATCCCGCTAATATCGAAATTGGGCACCAAGTTTTTCCGGACACAAGTGTCCTTGTCCACCCCATTCTTCGGTTGCTGGCAAAGTTGCCGGATTCTAATGCTCAAATCCTGCAGAGCAGTCTCTTCCTCTGCGGCGAAATATTTCCATCCGCCATCTTCCTTTATTTGTGTGCCAGAAGGCGATGCGCAGGCAATCAGCAGCGAGGTACATAGTAGGGAAACCCAGCATCGTCGATTTTGAGAGAACCGCATCTGCATGATGGTTGTCCCTATTACTTCCCGTTCTGCACCCGCTTCACTGCCGCGCGCCAACCCGTGTAGAGATGCTGACGGTCGACTTCCGGCAGGTTGGGCTCGAAGGTGCGATCACGGCGCCAGGTCGCGGCCACCTCATCGAGTGACGAGAACACGCCGGTGCCGAGGCCGGCGCAGATCGCCGCCCCGAGTGCCGTTGTCTCAGCAACGACCGGACGTTCCACCGGTACATTGATAATATCAGCCAGGAACTGCATCACCCAATCGTTCCTCACCATGCCGCCATCGACCCGCAGTCGATCAGCGCCATGGCCCGCGTCGCTGGCCATGGCTTCCATCAGATCGCGGGTCTGGTAGCAGACGGCTTCAAGGGCGGAGCGGACGATCTCGGCGATGCCGGTATCGCGTGTCAAGCCGAAGATGGCGCCGCGCGCGGAGGGATCCCAGTAAGGCGCGCCGAGACCGGTGAAAGCCGGCACCAGATAGACGCCGTTATTGCCGGCGATCGAACGCGCCAGGGCTTCGGTTTCACCGGCTTGATGAATGAGCTTGAGGCCGTCACGCAGCCATTGCACGGCGGCGCCGGCGACGAAGATGCTGCCCTCGATGGCATAAGCGAGCTCGCCTTTGAGGCGATAGCCGATGGTGGTCAGCAGGCGGTTCTGCGAGGCCATGGCCTTGTTGCCGGTATTGAGCAGCGCGAAGCAGCCGGTGCCATAGGTGCTTTTGATCATGCCGGGCTTGAAACAGGCCTGGCCGATCAGCGCCGATTGCTGGTCGCCGGCCATGCCGCCGATCGGCAGCCTGGCGCCGATGGTCGCCGGATCGCTTTCGCCGAATTTGCTGGCATTCTCATGCACCGCCGGCAGCATGCTGGCGGGGATGCGAAACAGCTTCAGCAGGTCCTCGTCCCATTTCAGGTCGTGGATGTTGTAGAGCATGGTGCGCGAGGCATTGGTGATATCCGTTGCATGTACCCGCCCACCGGTCAGGCGATAGAGCAGGAAGCAATCGATGGTACCGAACAGCAGGTCGCCTGCTTCGGCGGCCGCCCGCGCCCCCGGGACGTTGTCGAGGATCCAGGCGATCTTGGTTGCCGAGAAATAGGAATCGATAAGGAGACCGGTCTTGCCTTGGATCATCGGCTCCAGGCCCTGCTCCAGCAGCTGTTTGCAGAGCGGCGCGCCACGGCGATCCTGCCAGACGATGGCGTGATGCACCGGCTTTCCCGTCTTGCGGTCCCAGACCACCGCCGTCTCGCGCTGATTGGTGATGCCGATGGCAGCGATCGGACTGTCCGCCTTGGCAATCACCTCGCGTGTCAGCGCCACCGTGTGTGACCAAATATCTTCCGGATCATGTTCCACCCAGCCGTCATTCGGGAAGATCTGCGGCAGTTCCTTCTGCGCGACCGCCTTCGGTGCGCCGGATTTGTCGAACAGGATCGCCCGGGTCGAGGTGGTGCCTTGGTCGATGGTCAGGAGATAGGTCATGAGCTGTGGTCTGCCTTACTTGGTCCCGAAAATACGATCGCCGGCATCGCCGAGGCCGGGCACGATATAGGCGTTTTCATTGAGATGTGAATCCAGCGAGGCGGCATAGATCTGCACCTTGGGATGCGCCCGGCTGAAGACGCCGACCCCTTCCGGCGCCGCCACGAGGACCATCAGCGAGAGATTCTCGTCGGCGACGCCGCGCTTGTTGAGCACATCGGCAGCGGCAGCGGCGGAATGACCCGTCGCCAGCATCGGATCGACCAGGATGAAGCTGCGCCCCTCGGTCTCCGGCAGTTTGACGAAGTATTCCACCGGCCGCTTGGTCTCATGGTCGCGATAGAGGCCGACATGACCGACCCGGGCCGAGGGAATGAGATCGAGCAGGCCGTCTGCCATGCCGAGACCGGCCCGCAGGATCGGCACGATGGCAACCTTCTTGCCGGCAATCACCGGGGCGTCCATGACAGTCAGCGGCGTTTCGATCCGTGTCGTTGTCATCGGCAGGTGGCGGGTAATTTCGTAGCCCATCAGCAGCGAAATTTCCTTCAGCAACTGCCGGAACAGGATGGTCGGGGTGCCCTTGTCACGCATCATGCTGAGCTTGTGCTGGATCAGCGGATGGTTGAGGACGTGAAGCTGGGGGAAGTCTGGATTGAGTGTCGGCATATCTTGACCTGCTCGTTCTTGGCCCGGCAGCGAAGCAGCGAGGCAGGGCCTCCCTCCCCATCGCTCCGGGCATTGTCATGAAAAGCACATTAAGGACAGGGTACCGCCGGGATCAAGCAAAGCTTGCAGGTCACCGCCACTGGGACAGGCTCGTTGCCACCGGGCTGCGTGCTTGAGGCTGCCCGCCCCAGCCGGTATGGTCGGGCCATGCCCGATCTCCCGCCACTCAGCCGAGAATCACTTCCCAGTGCCCCTGACACGGTCGTTGTTGAGGAACGCGACATCGTCGTCATCGGCGCCGGGCCGGCCGGATTGATGGCGGCGGAAAAACTGAGCGCGGCGGGCTTGACGGTCAGTGTTTTTGACGCCATGGCGACACCCGGCCGGAAATTCCTGATGGCGGGCCGCGGCGGCCTCAATCTGACGCATAGCGAGTCCCTGGCGGATTTCGTGTCGCGTTACGGCCCACAGGAAAGCCGGTTCCGCCGCTTCCTCACCGCATTCTCGCCGATGGATCTGCGTGCCTGGGCTGACGGTCTCGGCGCCGATACCTTTATCGGCTCCTCCGGCCGTGTCTTTCCCCGCGCGATGAAAGCGAGCGGATTGCTGCGCGCGTGGCTCGCACGTCTGGCGCAGCAGGGCGTCACGCTGCAGACGCGTCATCATTGGGAGGGCTGGCAGGATGGCGACCTCCTGTTCCGCATTGGCCCCGATGCCTGGCGTCGGATCCGGGCCAGGGCGACAGTTCTCGCTTTGGGCGGTGCCAGCTGGCCGAAATTGGGCTCGGACGGTGCTTGGCAGGATTGGCTCAAAGCGCGCGGCGTCTCCGTCGCCGATCTCGTCGCCAGCAATTGCGGCGTGGAAATTCCCTGGTCGGCCCATGTGGTCGAGAATTTCGCCGGCGAGGCACTGAAAGCGGTCGCGGTCGAGCTTGGCGGACGCCAGCGGCGCGGCGAGATCATCCTCACACGCTACGGCATGGAGGGCGGCCCGATTTATGCCTTGGGCCCGATCATCCGCACGCATCTGAAACGGGCCGGCGAGGCACGCCTGTCGCTCGATTTGAAACCGGATTGGTCGCGCCAGCAACTGGCCGAGCGATTGGTGGCCCGGCGTCATGGGCAAAGCCTGTCGCAGTTCCTGAAGAAGCAACTGCATCTTCCGGCCGCCAGCTACGCCCTGCTCCGCGAAGCGCAGCTGCTGCTGGAGGAAGAGGCGATTCCGGATGAACCGATGCCGCTGGCCAATCGTCTCAAATCATTGCCGTTGCTGGTCACCGCCCCCCGACCGATTGCCGAGGCGATTTCCAGTGCCGGCGGCGTCACCTTCGACGCCCTCGATGACAATCTGATGCTGCGCGCGATACCCAGCGTCTTTGCCTGCGGCGAGATGCTGGACTGGGATGCGCCGACCGGGGGCTATCTGCTGCAAGGCTGTTTTGCGACGGCGGTCGCCGCCGCTTCCGGCGTTGAGCGCTATCTGCAATCCCGGTAGTGGCGGCATTGCAGATAGCGCCGCATGCGCTCACTTGACGACGAAGCCGTGCTTGTAGGGATCGCGGTCGTCGATGAAGATGGTGTTATAGCCGGTGACCCGCGCCCAGCCCTCGATCGACGGGATGATGGCGTCATAATTGCCGACCTTGGCCTTGTCGGCCACCCGGCCCCTGAACATGCTGCCGATGATGCTCTCATGGACGAAGCTGTCGCCGACCTTGAGCTGGCCCTTGGCCGTAAGCTGTGCCATGCGGGCGGAGGTGCCGGTGCCGCAGGGTGAGCGGTCGATCGCCTTGTCGCCGTAAAAGACGGCATTGCGTGCCTGTGCGGCCGGATCACGTGCCTCGCCCGTCCACAGGATATGGCTGAGGCCCTTGATGGTCGGATTTTCCGGATGCTGGAAGGTGTATTTCTCGTTCAGGCGCTGGCGCAGGATCGGGCTCAGCTGCACCAGCTTGCCGGCGGTGAAATCGGCCATGTCGCGATAGCCCGGCTGCGGCTCGACGATCGCATAGAAATTGCCGCCATAGGCGACATCGACCTTGATCGGGCCGATCTCCGGGCAATCGACCTCGAGGGCGGTCGAATGCAGGAAGCCCGGTACATTGGTCAGGCGCACCCATTCCACATACTGGCCTTCCTGGCCGTATTCGGCGATCACCAGGCCGGCCGGTGTTTCCAGGCGCAGGACACCCGGTGTCTTCGGCCGCACCAGGCCTTCCTCGATCGCGACGGTGACGGTGCCGATGGTGCCATGGCCGCACATCGGCAGGCAGCCGGAGGTTTCGATGAAGAGGATGCCGATATCGCAGTCCTCGCGGGTGGGCGGATAGAGGATGCTGCCCGACATCATGTCATGGCCACGCGGCTCGAACATCAGGCCGGTGCGGATCCAGTCGAATTCCTTGAGGAAATGCTGGCGCCGGTCGCTCATGCTGGCCCCCTGCAGCAAGGGTCCCCCACCCGAAACCACGCGGACGGGGTTGCCGCAGGTATGGGCGTCGATGCAGCTGAAGGTATACTTGGCCATGACTAGTCCGTGATGAGTAGGGAAAGCCAGCTCCGCATAAACGGAGGCCGGTGCGGTCAGTTCTTGTTCTTCAAGAGGTCACGGATCTCGGTCAGCAGTTCCTCGCTCTTGGTCGGACCGGTCGGCGCCGCATCCAGATAACTCTTGAAGCGGTTCATCTGCTTGACGACCATGAAGATGGCAAAAGCGACAATGATGAAGTTGATGATGGTGTTGATGAAGACGCCATAATTGAGTGTCGCCGCGCCAGCATCCTTGGCAGCCTTCAGGCTGGTATAGTTGCCGTCGCCATGTCCGTTGCTGAGAACGACGAAATAATTGGTGAAATCTACGCCCTTCATCAGGGCACCAATCACCGGCATGATAATGTCATTGACGAGCGATGTGACGATGCCGGTGAAGGCGGCGCCGATGATGATACCGACCGCGAGATCGATCACATTGCCGCGCATGGCAAAATCGCGGAATTCCTTGAAAATGCTCATCCCCTCACTCCTGTCGTTTGTGACAAGTCCTGCCTCGTTCTGTCAGGCAGTCTCCCCGTAGGGCACTGGAATCGCCGGCATTTGTCAAGGAACGAGATTATCAAGAAACGAGATCGCGCAGAGCCTCAATCACCCGGTCGGCATCCTGTTCCGTCATGTCAGGATAGAGCGGGATCGATAGTGCCCGATCATAATACGCGTCGGCGCCCGGCAGGTGCAGCGAGCCATAGAGGTTGCGGTAATAAGGCTGGCGATGCACCGGCAGATAATGCACCTGGGTGCCGATGCCCCTGCCCTTCAGGAAGGCCATGGCTTCGGCCCGGCTGCAGCCAATGGCCGGAAAGTCGACCAGCACTACATAAAGATGTAATGCCGGATCATCGCCCGGTTGCCCCGGCACGAGCCGCAGACGTGGCTGCAAGTCAGCAAGGCCTCGATCGTAATGCGCGGTCAAAGCGCGCCGGCGCGCGACGAAACTGTCGAGCTTGCCAAGCTGCGACAGGCCAAGGGCGCAGGCGATATCCGTCAGGCGGTAATTGGGCCCCAGTTCCTGCATTTCGTAGTACCAGGGCAGCGCCGTGCCACGGGCGTCGAAAGCCTGATCCTTAGCGGTGAAGCTTGCCGGGTCGCGTGTCATCCCGTGATTGCGGTAGAGCATCATCGCCTGGTAGAGCGCGGGGTCGTTGGTGGTCGTGACACCGCCCTCGCCGGTCGTCATGGTCTTCACCGGATGCAGCGAGAAGCAGCTCAGGGCGCCGATCGCATTGGCACCAATTTTCGCCCGGCTGCCATTGCCGGCCTGATGCAATCCACCCAACGCGTGACAGGCATCCTCGATCACCGCCATGCCGTGGCTTTCGGCAATGGCGCCGATCGCCGGCAGGTCGACGCAATGACCGTTGAGATGGACGGGCAGTACCGCCTTCGGCTTGATGCCCGGATGACGTTCCAGCGCTTCGGCCAGCGTCTCCGCCGTCAGACGGCCGGAAAGCGGGTCGACATCGGCAAAGATCACGTCGGCGCCGCAGAAGCGCGCGGCATTGGCGGTAGCGAGAAAGGTCACGCTGGGGACCACGACATGGTCGCCCAGGCCTAGTCCAAGCGCCAGGCAAGCAAGATGCAAAGCCGCCGTGCCGCTGTTGCTGGCGACCGCAAAACGGGCATCCGCGTATTTGGCGAAGGCCTGTTCGAAGGCGGCGACTGTCGGCCCCGTCGTCAGGAAATCGCCCCGCAAGGCAGCGGTGACGGCGGCGATGTCGTCATCGTCGATCGACTGCCGGCCGTAAGGTAGAAACGGTGTCTCGCTGCTCACGAATGTTCCGTTGCCAACAGCGCGAGCAGCTGGTTGCCGCTCATCCAATCAATGTTGTTCTTGCTGTTATAGTAGAAGCCTTCGGTCACCAGCTGGGCGCCCGGCAGAGTCTCGCGCTTCACTTCCCAGCGGATATGCGCCGGTTCGATGTAGTAACGATCGGCGAGCTCGTAAGTTGACCAAGAATCTTCTTCCGTGATCATCACCTCGTGCAGCTTCTCGCCCGGACGAATGCCGACGATCTTCTGCGGCAGGTTTGGGGCGATCGCCTTGGCGAGGTCGGTCATCTTCATGCTGGGAATTTTCGGCACAAAAATCTCCCCGCCACGCATCATCGCCATCGAGGAGAGGACGAAATTGACGCCCTGCTGCAGGGTGATGAGAAAGCGGGTCATCCGTTCATCGGTGATCGGCAGTTCGCTGGCGCCCTGCGCAATCTGCTTCTGAAAGAAGGGAATGACGCTGCCGCGCGAGCCGATAACATTGCCGTAGCGGACGACAGCAAAGCGGCAGCCGCCGGCACCGGCCAGGTGATTGGCGGCGACAAAGATCTTGTCCGATGCAAGCTTGCTTGCACCATAGAGATTGATCGGGTTGGCGGCTTTGTCAGTGGAAAGTGCCACCACGCGCTTGACGCCGGAGCGAATGGCCGCGTTTACGACGTTTTCCGCGCCGTGGACATTGGTGGCGATACACTCGAAGGGGTTGTATTCGGCGATCGGCACATGTTTCAGCGCCGCCGCATGCACCACAGTATCGATGCCGCGCATCGCCGTTTCCAGCCGGTCCTTGTCGCGCACGTCGCCGATAAAATAGCGCAGACTGGGATATGCTGCCGGCGACAGTTCCTGCGCCATTTCAAATTGTTTCAACTCATCACGCGAGTAGACGATCAGCCGCTGCGGCTTATAGCGTTCAAGGACGGTTTTGATGAATTTCCGGCCGAACGAGCCGGTGCCGCCGGTCACCAGGATGGAGTGGCCACTAAGATCGACGAAGGGGTTTAAAAAATCTTGCACTTAAACTGCTCGTAAAAATTGCCGCATATAGGCGGTATTTGAGGCTCTTTGCAGACGAGGAGACAATCGCTGCCCCACGGTCTGGTGCATAGCAGGCACCGACCCAAGCGTCAATTTTCCTAATGGGTGCCGATCCCCTACTCCGAGGTCAGCATCGTCCAATCCAGCGCCGTACCGCGCTTCAATGCCCGCGCCGCACGGCGCCCGAGAACCGACCGGTAATATTTTGGTGCCAAGCCCAAGCCTGGGCGGATCGAGCGCACATGCTGCTCGGTAATCAACTCGCCGGCATTGATATCCTGAACGATATACAGCGAGCGTCGCAGGGGCCTGACATTGGCCTCGCTGGCGGCGACACCATATTGCACCCGGCCAAGGGCCTCCCAGCCGGTCCGGCAATCGGCGACCAGCTGCGCGAGTTCGGGCGGCTCGAGGCTGAAGGTCGAATCGACGCCGCCATCGGCCCGCGCCAAAGTGACGTGCTTCTCGATCACGCAGGCGCCCAATGCCACCGCGGCTACCGGTACTGCAGTACCCATGGTGTGATCGGAGAGGCCGACAACGGCATCGAACATCTCGGCAAGATGCGGGATGGTGCGCAGATTGCTGTCGCCGGGGGGCGTGGGGTAACCGCTGGTGCATTGCAGGAGAATGAGCTCCCGGCAGCCGGCCCGGCGCGCGGCGGCGACCGCCTCTGCGATCTCGCCCAGTTCGGAAGCGCCAGTTGACATGATCATCGGCTTGCCGGTCGCGGCAACCTTTTCGATCAGCGGGATGTCACAGAGCTCCAGCGACGCGATCTTGAAGGCCGGCGCGCCCAAGGATTGCAGCAGGTCGACGGCACTGGGGTCGAAGGGCGAACTGAAGATGCTGATGCCGACCTTCTTGGCATAGGCGAAAAGCGGTTCATGCCAGTCCCATGGCATGGCGGCATCGGCATAGAGATCGAACAGGCGCTGCCCGTCCCACAGGCCGCCTTGGATGCGAAAATCCGGCCCGTCGTGATCGATGGTGATGGTGTCGGCGCGGTAGCTCTGCAGCTTGACGGCATCCGCTCCCGCCGCCTTTGCCGCATCGATGATGCGATAGGCGCGCTCCAGGCTGCCATTATGGTTGGCCGACAATTCGGCGATGACATATGGCGGTTGGTCAGGGCCGATGGCCCGGCCGTTGATGGTGACGCGGCGCATGTTCTGTCCTCAGGAAACCGGCAACGACCCGTAATAGCCGTCTGGCTGCAGGTCATAGCCTAGTTGGTGAAAGAGACCGATGGAAGCCGTATTGCCAGGCAGGATCTGCGCCAGCAGAGCGGCACCCGGCGCCAGTTGCCGCGCCAGTTGCAGCATGCCCTTGCCGATGCCGCGCCGGTAATGGCCAGGCGCCGTGGCAATCGAAACGAGGTAGATGGGCGCCCCCTTGCTTTCGCCACGCCAATCTAGGCGCAGATAGCCAACCGGCTCGCCGTTGATTTCGGCGATCAACGGCAGGTCGGCCGGCGCCAACAGCTTGGCGGCGAACCAGGCATGATGCTCCGCTGCCGATGGGACCCGCGGATTGGTGGCAAAGCGCCGGGTCTCCGGCGCGCTTTGCCAATCCAATAGCATCGCCTCGTCGGCCGGTTCCATCAGCCGCAATGAGAGCCTGTTGCCATCTGCCAGCTGCAGTTCCTGCAGGTTGGCGACGATGATACGATCGATGCCACGCCCATCGCAGAGCGTTGCGGCGATGTGCGAGAGATTCTGTTTTAAGCTAGGCTGTTGTAGTAGTTTCCTGATTGCTGCTGATAATTCCTCGGCGACCTGTTCGCGGGGGTCGGTGGTGAGGAAGCCGCAGGTAATGGCGCCACCCGACTGGGCCATGACGGCAGCATTAGCCCGCTGGTTCTCAGCGATACCGATCAGCAAGCTTGGCAGACCAAGACTGCAGCGTTCCCAGGTCGAGGTTCCGGGAGCGCCGATGCAAAGATCGTTCTCCGCCATTACCCCAGCCATGTCTGCAACGTCTAGCAGCAGACGGATATGCGTGCCGCTCTGTCGGTGCTTCTCGACGGATTGCCGAACCTGTGCCAAATGCGGCGCCTTGCTGCCAAGCACCACCGTGACTTCGGCATTCGGTATCTGAGCAACTGTTGCGTCGATCGCCAACGAGGTGCCGTCGTGCGGGTCGACCCCGCCGAAAGCAACCAGGACATGTTTGATCTCCGACGTCACCTTGCCATGCTTGAGTGCGGTCGCACGATTAGCAAGGAACTGCCGCCGAAGCGGCGCTGCCTTACCGCCCAAAAGCAACCGGGCGAACGGCGACAGCAGTGGTCGATAAGTCGCAGCGTCGATGCCAGGAGTCGAATTGACCACCAGATCGGCATCCAAATGCCGGTCGGCAAAATCGTCGATCCAAATCACCCGGCGAGCAATGGAATATGCTGCACGATCGAAGCCAGGGGGCAGGCTGTAATGATCAAGGATGACGGCCGTTAGCCTGCCCGTCTTTTCCGAGATGGCGGCTTTTGAGATAGCGGCCAGCTGGGCATCCGCCTGATCGCCGGCAACAATGATGGCGCGGCTTGGCGGCAAGGAACTGCCAAGAAAGGTCGCGGTCTCCGGCGTTACCGCCCAGAAACACTGCCAGCCGAGTTCACCGAAGCGGTCGGAGAGTGACGCACAGCGCATCGCATGGCCGGTACCGATGTGCTGATTGGCATCGAAGCGGAAAACGATTGCGTCACGGGTACTCGGAGCAGCCATGGCGGCACGATCGGCATTGATGCTGCTGAGCTGGGGATGGGCCGCCAGCAGCGACAGGATACCCTGCATCGAAGCAAGGTCGTCTTCCCTGCCCCGGGCGAAGAGTTGTTCGCGGACGTCCTTC
>Ga0209148_1000563_pt1 | contig 34884 bp, 26 predicted proteins | sample AraplaCol_mMF_r2_2_FD_184288 | JGI IMG/M metagenome (GOLD analysis project Ga0209148, IMG submission 184288) | Arabidopsis root microbial communities from North Carolina, USA - plate scrape CL_Col_mMF_r2 (SPAdes) (version 2) | ecosystem: Host-associated > Plants > Roots > Endosphere | place... | reverse complement strand
GGGCGGCTGGCCCGGCCTGCCGCCGGAATTCGGCCGTCACGTGGGTCCCTGGCTGCCGATCGTCGCCGCGACGCTGGCCAGCCTGCTGTTCGCCGCCCTCCTCGCCTGGTATTTCTCGCGCCCGATCCGCGCCCTGCAGCGCGCCTTCGACGCCGCCGCCGCCGGCGACCTCGCGCCCAAGTTCGCCCATGCCGGGCCGCGCCTGATCGGCGACGAGCTGGCCGAACTGGGCCACGACTTCGACCGCATGAGCGCCCAGTTGCGCGCCCTGATGGACGGCCAGCGCCGCCTGCTGCACGACGTGTCGCACGAACTGCGTTCGCCGCTGGCGCGCCTGCAGGCGGCCATCGGCCTCGCGCACCAGCAGCCCGACCGCCTGCAGGCGTCGCTGGAGCGCATCGAACGGGAAAGCGTCCGCATGGACCGCCTCGTCGGCGAGCTGCTGACGTTGTCGCGCCTGGAGGCGTCGCCGACGCTGCCGGCGACCGAACCCGTCGACCTCGTCGAGATGGTCGACCAGATCGCCGACGACGCGCGCTTCGAAGCCGGCGCCGAGGTGGTCGTCGACGCGCCGGAACCGGTCACCGTGCGCGGCGCGCCGGACCTGTTGTGGAGCGCCGTCGAAAACATCGTGCGCAACGCCGTCAAGCACGGCGCGGGCGGCCGCGTGGACGTGTGCGTGCATCCGGACGGCGACGTCGTCCACGTCGAAGTGCTCGACCAGGGCCCGGGCATCGCGCCGGAACACCTGGGCGACGTGTTCGAACCCTTCTTCCGCTCCAACCCCACGCGCAACAACGTCGACGGCCACGGCCTCGGACTGGCCATCGCCAAGCGGGTCGTCGAGACCCATGGCGGGCGCATCTCGGCCGCGAATCGCGCGGAAGGCGGACTGCGCACGACCATCACGCTGCCGCGCCTGGCCGGCGCCTAACGGGCGTACCAGTAGCGCGCGTGTTCGGCGCGATAGCTGCGCCAGTCGACGGACGCGCCGAAGTCCAGCACCAGCGCGCCCGCGTCGTCGGTGCGCAGACGCTGGATGCCGAGCGCGCCGTAGCGTTCATAGACCTCCAATTTCGGGTGGTGGTAGCGGTTGCGGTAGCCGACCTGGAAGATCGCGACGCCGGGCCGCACCGCCTGCAAGAATGCGAGCGTGGACGACGTGCCGCTGCCGTGGTGCGGCGCCAGCAGCACGTCCGCGCGCAGGCGGTCGCGCGCGCGCCCGAGCAGCGCCGCTTCCTGCGCCGCTTCGATGTCGCCGGCCAGCAGCAAGGTGCGCCGTCCATTGCTGATGCGGAGCGTGCAACTGCGCGCGTTGGTCTTCAGCTGCGCATCGGCGTAGCTCACGGTCGTGGGGTGCAGCATGTCGAAGGCGATGCCGTCCCACTCCCAGTGCTGGCCGGCGGCGCAGCGCACGTGACGCCGCGCCGCGCGGACGATCGGGTGGCCAGCGGGCAGCGACGACGCGAGCCAGCCCGCATCGACGCCTTCCAGCAGCGCCAGCGCTCCGCCCGTGTGGTCCGTGTCGCTGTGGCTGATGACGACGCCGTCCAGCGCCGCGATGCCGCGCATGCGCAGATAGGGCAGGATCACGCGGCTGCCGCCGTCGGCACCGGGCGCGTAGGCGGGGCCCGTGTCGTAAATGAGCCGGTGGTGCGCCGTCTCCACCAGGAGCGCCATGCCCTGGCCCACGTCGAACGCGGTCACGCGAAACGTGCCGGCATCCGGACGGTCCGGGACTTGCAGCAGCATCGGCAGCAGCGCCACGGCGCCGGTCCACCGATGCGGCCAGCCGCGCGGCATCAGCATCCACAGCGTTCCGCCCAGCCCCAGCACGAAGACCCAGGCCTGCGGCGCGGGCGCGCGCCACACGGCGCCGGGCCATCCGGCCATGAACCGCAGCAGCGCGGCGAGCATCTCGACGGCCCAGTGTGCGAGCAGCAGCAGCCAGTCGCCCGGCGGCCCGGGAATCAGGCTGCCGGCCAGCGCGAGCGGCGTCACGACGAAGCTGACGAGCGGGATCGCCACCGCGTTCGCGAGCGGGCTGACGACGGACACCTGGCCGAACAGCAGCAGCGTCATGGGCACCAGCCCGGCCGTGACGGCCCATTGCGTGCGCCCGGCCAGCAGCAGCGCGCCGCGCGGCCCCGCCGGAGGCGGACCAATGCGGCCGTGGCCCGCGAACAGGATGACGGCGACGGCACCGAACGACAGCCAGAACCCGGGCCACAACACGGCCCACGGATCGAGCAGCACGACCACCCCGAGCGCCGTGCACAACACGTGCGACACCGCCGCCAGGCGCCCCATCCACAACGCCAGCGCGACGACGGACAGCATGTACAGCGTGCGTTGCGCGGGCACGCCGAAGCCGGCCAGCAGCACGTACAACAAGGCGACGATGGCCCCGGCCAGCGCCGCGGCTTTCTGCGCCGGCAGCAGCAGCGGCAGCCGCGCGTCCGTGAAGAACGAGCGGCGCCACAATGCCGACACGGCGCACGCGGCGAGGCCCGCGATCATCGTGATGTGCAGTCCGGAGATGGAAATGAGGTGGCCGATGCCGGTGCGGTTGAAGACCTGCCAGTCGGCCTGGTCGATGCCGCGCTGGTCGCCGATCACGAGCGCCACGATGACGCCGGCATACGTGCGCCCCGCGAGCGCAGCCTGGATGCGCTCCCGCAGCGCCGCCCGCACGCGTTCGACGAGCACGCCGGGACTGGCCACGAAGGCGCCGAGTTGCGTGTTGTCGCCGCTGGCGCGGACATAGCCGGTGGCGCGCACGCCCTGCTCCAGCAGCCACGCCTCGTAATCGAACCCGCCCGGATTCGCGTTGCCGTGCGGGCGCTGCAAGCGTACCGTCAGTTGCCAGCGCTGGCCCGGCTGGACGTCGCCGACGGCCTGGCGCGCGCCGTGCTGGCCGGCGTACCACGACAGCGCCACGTGCGGCGGCACGCGCACGCCGGCATCGAGGCTGCGCTCCACGCGGAAGTCGAAGCGCACGCCCTGGTCGAAGCGGTACGGCAGGGTCTCGACGATGCCGACGATGCGCAGGTCGCGGCCTTCGTCGCGCGCATCGAGCGATGGAGCAAGCGTGGCCTGGGCCAGCACGGCGGCCCAGGTGAAGCCGGCCAGCAGGCCGGCGGTGGCGATGGTCGTGATCCGTGCAGCCGGGTGGCGGAGCGCGCATGCGCAGGCCAGCACGAGGAGCGCGGCGGTGGCGGCGCAGGCGGCCATCAGTGTCGGCGACGGAAGCGTGGCGACGGTTTGCAGGTAGGTTACGCCCGTGACGAAGCCCAGGATGAAGCTGCGCATGGCGGGGCGATCAAGCAGGTGGCGGCTCTACAGCGGGCCGTGGGTCATGCGTGGTTGCGGTGCCTTGCCGCGGACTTGTCTGGCGGCGCGGCCGCATCGATCAAGTAGCGTCCGACGCACACAGTCTTCATCTTTTCCGTCATTTTTGCCACCTCGGATCTGTCCCGCATGCTGCGTACCTGGCCGGCGGCCCAGGTTCCCGCACAGGCGAGAGCTGCGAGCAATACGATCAGCGTCCGCCATCCGAGCTTCCTTGACTGAGACATGGCTGTTATCCGTTCAAATGGAGTCCGAGCACGCTATCCGCTCACGCGAGCGTTGACGGTCCAACCGGCGGCACAACGGTGCCATCCTGTGCGTTTTGTCCTGCACCGGCCAGTAGTGCGACACCTTCGGCTTCAGCATGACGCATCAGTTGCCACGTACTACGACGCTGAATCACTTCAGGACCGGCTGATCGACCGAACATCCCCACCGGCACCTGAAAGGTCGCGGCAGGGAAAGTACTGCCGCGCGGGAACCACCGCGTTCCGTCGAGGGCGTGCGTTTCCCCGCAGCGCCACCAGCCGCTCTCCGGACAGACTTCCCCTGTCCTTACGTTGGTGCCAAGGGCGATTGCCGGGCCGGCATCGGCCGGCGTGTCCGTGGTGGCGCTAACCGGCCCCGGCGAAGCAAGTGCCACTAAAGTTGGCGCGCGCGGGCGCAGCCGCTTGTCAACCAGTTTCCATGTAGTCAGCCGTGACGGTTCAATGCTCGGCTGCAGGTCACGCAGCTTTTGCCACAAGGTCTGGCGCGGCAGGAGCAGCGCCTGCGGCATGCGGTCTCCCTTGCGAATCCACTGGACCGAGCCGCCCTGAACGTCGACACCGGGGCTACCCTCGCGGCACTTCCACCAACCCGACTGGGGGCAGATTTCTCCGGCGGACGCCAGCGCGCCCAGCTTCGGCCCCGGCGGCTCAGGCGGCGGATCGGCCGGGGGTGGTGAATCGGACTTGCGTAGGCGGATGCTGGACGAGATGCTGTCCCACAGAGCCAGAACGGCGTCTTCATGTAGGCTGGAGTCCACAGGCTTGCCGCCGGGACGCGGATTGGTCCCTGTCTCCATATTCAGCAGCAGATAGGACTGTAGAAGATCATCCTTTATGCCGCGCGCCTCCCACATAAAACTGTAGCCGGTTGTAAAGTTCAGTTCACGAACTCGCTCCAACACCTCTTCGCCATCGATACCGTTGATGGCGCGCTGCCCCGAGCGCAACTTAGTCACGCGCATCATCTCGTCGGCGCTGGCTTCGGCGTCTGTATTTGCAACGCGGGCCAGCAAACTTTGAGACGTACTATCGCCAGGCACGCTGGAAAGAGCCAGGCCCATGTCGGGATGACCGGGTAAGCCGAGATGTAACTCGACATGCTCAGTTTTATGTTCAGGCAACGGCTCAGCAAATACCCCACGCCAAATGCAGAAGCCCGAGACCGGAGGGATTTCGTCCACGCCACGCAGTCGCAGGCGGGCAAGCAGTTCCTCGGCCAATCGCGCTTTGGCCTCACTTGCGTATTTCATCGACAAGGTAAAGCTCAGGTTATCCAAGTGCGCATTGCTCTCGACCGATACCCATTCGACGTTAACGCGGCGCCCATCTTCGAATCCGTAAGTGCGTACTCTCCCGTACACGAAAGTACGTCCGATCATTCCAGCTGTACGCAGGTCGCGCGCCTCAACCAAACCGCCTGGCAACTCAGGGTCGGCGTTCTCTCCATGAGCCGTGATATCGGCCTCACGCGTCGACATTCGTTTTCGGAACGCATCCTCGCTTTCCTCGACTGTCTCGATCGTGAATCCCGCGATCATCTCGCCCGACAGGCTCACGTCCGCTTGACTAGGCACGTCAACTAGGTATCGCCCGACGCATACCGTTTTCATCTTTTCGGTCATTTTTGCCACCTCGGTTTTGTCCCGAATGCTGCGGACCTGGCTGGCCGCCCAGGTTCCCGCACAGGCGAGAGCTGCGAGCAATATGACAAGCTCTCGCCATCCGCGCTTCCTCGTTCGCGTCATAGCGACGTCGATACCAGCTTGGCGATGGGATTACGGCTCGACGACGGGATGAATTGCCGCTTAAACGCTGGCCTGTCGTCGAGTCTACGGATATCAAACATTACCTCTTCCGACCTACGCACAGTGTTGTCGGATTGCAAGCAAGTCTGCGCCGAAAGCGAAACCTGCTTCGGTTCGGTGACAACTGGCTTCGCGCCGGACTTTCGCAGACGGATCGAAGAGAATGCGTCCAAAGGTGCCAACGCGGCGTCCTGATGGAAACTCAATTCGACGGGCTTACCATCTGAACGCGAATTTATCGTGATCTCCATGATCAGCATTAGATTAGGCTGCAATACATCGTTTTCAAAGCCATACGCTGCCGACTTAAAGCTGTAACCAGTCGAGCAATGAGTGCCGATCTCAGCTCCATGTACCGCGACCCGAGTGCGAAATTCCGCGACACTCTCCTCCACGATATCGATTTCGATACACTGGCTCATTTCTCCTGATAAGCGCGTTTCAGTCTGTCCAGGCATCTCAACATGAAAGCGCCCACCGCATAGCGTTTTTTTCCTCCCCATCATATTCGTCACCTTGGTTTTATTGCTCTGGCTTTGGACTTGACCAGTCGCCCAAGTCCCTCCGGCGTACCAAGACTGTAAATATGACAGTAAACTGACGCCATCCGCATTTTCCGCCCGGTTCATGGTAATTTCTGCACCAACTTGAGGACGAGATGATGGGTCAATAAAAGGATCGCATCGTCATTGAATGCGCCCTGGTGGTCGAAGCCGCGCAGATCGAACAACTGGCTGACTTTACCGCGCGGCCCGGAACCAGACTGATGCGGAACGGTACCGTCACCAGCAACATCTTGGCGTGCCGGGACGAAATGCAAATCAGTGCGTCCCTCAACCCGCACATACCGCCCTCCAGAAGGGCCGTAGCCAGTCCAAAGCGCGCTGCGCAAGTTTGACTCAGTAAAAACTGCACCAGCAGCTGGGTCACGCGCCACCCAACGAACAGCGCCAAAAGACATATGTGTGGGGTCAGCTCCGTAGAAAGAAAAAGTATTCGGATGGTAATAAGTTCCAAGCGTCTCGCGATGAAACTTTTCGGCACTTATAATCGCGTTCAAAATGGCCTGACTAACGCCGAGTTCACCTTCTCGATACTTTTTTGCCGGATCGGCCAATTGCGGATCAACCAACCTGTACCACACGTTAAAGTTGCGATACATTTCATACGGATTTCCTACCGGCAAATGCACCACATCACGCGACACGTCCTTGTTGCTAACCCTGCTGACCAAACAGATATGCAACCACGGTTGCGGATACAAATGATTGGGTAAGAGCTGCAGCGCTCCTGGCGAAGTTGCCATCACGGCCATCGTGTCTTTCGGCATGTCCCCCAGGATTTCAGCGACGTGCTCGGCCTTAATATTATCAACCTGTCCATTGGTTGGACTCCACCTCTCAGTGCCGCAGGCAATCCGGCGATAGCAGACCGGCGCACCGAGAGCAGGCATCGCACCGTGGATAACGCCGAGGATGCGGTCTGGAATCTCCTTGGCGCAGGCGCGCGCTACCAGGCCGCCCATCGAGTGGGTGACCAGAATGACTTGCCGGCATTCGCGCTTGCGCTCGGTCCAGAATGCGATGATGCGTTCAACACGCTGGCGCAGCAACTTAGCCGATTCTTCGCAAGATTCAAGCCAGTTGTAACCACACGCATAAACCGGATAGTAATAGCCTGCATGCTTTTCGAGCTCCGCTTCGGTAATCTTGTCGATGCTACGCACGCCCCACTTCGCCGGATCGCATGCCATCACGTCTTTCCAATGAAGGCATATCACACGCACGTTGTCCAACGGGTCCATCTCGAAAGTATGGTTAAGCCCGACATGCAGACCGTACAACAGATTGCCATACGAGTCCCAGTGCACTTCCCCCCACCAGCGCTGGCGCACTTCAGCTTCGGTCGTCCCATAGTTGCGTGCTTCCAGTGGAAGGTGAATGTCGCCACGGTTGTCCACCTCCAGCGTGTTAGCGTCCAGTATCTGCTGGCGCGTCTTCGGTTCGAAACTCTTCCATTTGCGTGCCGTTTTCAATCCCTCAAACGTCCCATTCGGCGCCCGCCACGCTGGCTCCCCCGGACTGAGGACTTCATTCACCCGCTTCGCCGGACTCGTCGCCGCCCTTAAATTGCTCCCCATGATCCCCGGCACCACAACGACCGGAATGACCTTCGACGACGGCAACGTGAACAGCCCACGTGTCGTAAATGAAGTCGGCGTCAGGACGGTGCGGCCGGTCCAGCTGCCGTCCGGCTGCGGGACGAGGTTCGGCAAGGGGCGGGTCGGGTCTGTCATGCGCGCTCCGTGGTCTGGGATTGGGCCCGGGTCAGTGGGCGGTGTCGTCGTCGGGGAGGAAGGTCATGTGCACGTCGCCGATCATTTCGCCGATCAGTAACGAGGTGCGCCCTTCCGCGTCGGTGCGTCCGGTGACGGTGCGGCCGTCTTCGAACGTCGCCTTGTAGCGTTGGTTCGGGACCGGCTTGGCGGTCTGCTCGTGGCGCAACACCACGTATTCGTCGGTGTGCAGGTGCGACGTCGGCATGCGCACGCCTGTGGGCGCCGCGCCGTCCGGTCCGAGCTCGTCGAATCCGGCGCCCTTGAATACCTGGCGGCCGCTCGTCTGCTGGGTCACCGTGCCGCTCGCCCAATCGGTCTGCGCGCCCGGCGCGATGATCTTGACGTCCGGCGCTTCCAGCTCGATGCGCTCGGCGGCGACGAGGCTGATGCGGCCGGCGGACTTGATCTGGATATTGCCCAGGTGGGTGTGGATGACGATGTCGCCGCGGCCCGCGACGAGCCGCACGCCCAGTTCGTGGGCGAACAGGCTCAGGCGGCGTGCGGCGCGCACGAAGATGTTCTTGCCGGCCGCGATCTCGGCGTCGCCCGCGCTGACGACGTCCACCTTGCCGCTCGCGCCCAGCGCGAGGCCGTCGTTGCTGGCGATGATGACGCCGTTCGGTGCGGTCGCGGCCAGGATAGCCTCGCCGCCGCCGGACGCGCCTTCGGCCACGTTGCTGCCCGCATGCCAGCGTTTCAGTTTCTCGACGAGGGCCGCGAGGCGCTTGCCGGTCGGTTCGTCGTCCGTGTGGACCGCCGCCAGCTTGCCCACTTCGTCGAGGATGCCCTGCATGACGTCGGCCAGGCCGGCCAGGCCGGCGCGGTCGAGCTGGCCGCCTTCCGCGTGCGGGCTCGCCTCGGCGCTGATCAACACGCCCTGCGCGCCGCGCACGGCGACGGACAAATCGCTGCGCAGCTCGGCACCCTCCCCGCGCGGCGTGCCGGTGCCGTCGGCGCGCGGGCGCGTCATCCAGCCGAGGTTCAGTTCCGACGCGCCGTGGTCGCTGGCGAGTTGCGCGCTGATTTCACCGCGCGTGTCGTCGAAGCGCAGCTGGTTGCCGCGTGCGCCCTGGACTTCGTGCGTGCGCGTGCCGGACAGGTAGCGGTTGCCCGGCAAGGCGCCCGTCTGGCTGAACGCGGGCGGCGCCGTGCGCTGGTTGTACAGCTGGGCGAGGATGATCGGGCGGTCGGGGTCGCCGCCGAGGAAGGCCACCAGCACTTCGCTGCCCACGCGCGGCAGCGACAGCGCACCGGCCTGCTGCTGGCTGCCGTTGCCGTTGCCGGCCCAGTTGGACGCTACGCGCACCCAGGCCGAATCGGCCGGCGAACCGGATGCGCCGGCGCCGTGCGCGTGGCGGTGGTCGGCGGCGCGCATGCCGGGGAAGCGGATCTTGACGCGGCCCAGCGCGTCGCAATGGACGTCCTCGCCGGCCGGGCCCACGACGATGGCGCTTTGCAGCTGCGGATGCGGCAGATCGGTGCGCGGATCGTACGCGGGCACGATCGGAATCCCGCGCCGCACGGCGGAAAAGCTGACGCGCACGCGCGCCCGCCCGTCGCCCGCGCGCGGGGGCGGCAGCGCGCTCAGGGCCGGGTCGGCGCCCAGGCCCAGCGCGTGCCGGTTGCGCTCGACGTCGAGATTGCGCGGCAGGTTATTGTCGGCCACGACGTGCAGTTCGGTGATCACGAAGTCGCGCTCCGGCGCGGCGTGGGTGTCGATCTCCGGATGGCCTTCGAGCGCGAAATACTGGCCGGCGCAGAAGTCGCGCACGCTGCCCTCGCCCTGGAAGCATTTCGATTCGAATTCGTGGCGGACCATGCGCACGTGGCCCAGGCGCCAGTGATCGAGGGTGTCGTTGGCGGCGTGCGGCATCTCGATCAGGTAGTCGTCCAGCGAGGCGGCGAGCGTGTTGCCGCTCGGGCCCTGGTCGGCGTTGCTGCGCGCGGTGGCCGTCATGAACTCCGGGCTGCCCGCGTTCTTGTAGTCCCAGCTGTGGCGCGTGGCGACGCCCGGCTGCAGGCGGCGCGCGGCGCGCCACGCTTGGATCGTGTCGCGGCCGTCGGCCATGCTGTCGCGGTGGTAGCGCACGGTGCCGGCGGCGTTCTGCGGCAGGCTGTGCGGGTCGTTGAACAGCACCAGCGTGTGCGCGGGCGTGCGGTCGTGCGCGGGGTCGACGGGACTGCCGCGGCTGCGGCCCGGCCGGAACACCCAGGCGATGCCGCGCCGCTTGAGCAGGCGGCGCACGAACGCGGCGTCCGATTCGTTGTACTGCATGGTCTGTTCGCGCGGCGGGAACTGGCGCATGTCGAACAACGGGTCGAGTTCGAGTTCGAACGCATTCGCGAGCACCGTGTTCGACTGGCGCCATTCGTCGCACAGCACCTGCACGATGTCGAGCTCGTTCTGGTTGCGGAATACGCGGCTGTTGGTGCGCTTTTCCATCACGGCGAACACGTCGCGCAGGACGAGTTCATAGCTGGCCAGGCCGCCGTCGGCGTCGCCCGCGCGCGCCTCGGTGACGATGCCGCAGACGCTGCGTAACTGGCCGCGGTCGGTGACGAACTGGAGCTCGGCCGGCAGGGCGATGAGGTCCTTGAGGGCGATGTGCGGGCTGCTGGCGAGGCAGGCGATGCGGTAGTCGATGCCGCCGCAAATGGCCTCGCTGCCCACGACCCGCTGGGGCAGCAGCACGTCGTCCGCGAGCCGCCCGCCGTGGGCCAGGCGCAGGCGCAACGGCCGGTGCGCGGTGCTCAGGACCTTCTCGTGCTGCAGGACCCGCAGGAACTCGCTCGCGCTTTCCACTGTCTCTCCCGTGAACACGCCGCGGCTGCGGCACGAGAATGGATTCTTCCATGCTTCAACCGACGCGGGATTGGTTTGGCTCAGAGTGCGCGGGTGGGAACCCGGGCGCGCACGGATGGTCCCACGCGGCGCGCCGCGCGGGGTCGCGCGACGCACCGGTGCGAACACGCGGGAACCGGGACGGTGGGGACGCGGTCGCGGCCTCGTTCGATCGTCAGCGGGTACGCCCCATGTGATTCATGCGCGCGGCATGCACATGAAGAAGAACGACAACTCAGCCCAGCAGCGCAGCGAGGCGGGGCAGCGCCGCCAGCGCATTCGCGTGCGACGCCGCGCGCACGGCAGCGACGTCGAGCGCGCGCAGTTCGGCCAGCACGGCGCCGATCGCGGGCAGTTGCTCCGGGCTGTTGCGCGCCGGGTGGATCCAGGCCGGAGAGATGTCCGGCGCGTCCGTCTCCAGCACGACGGCGTCCAGCGGCAGTTCGGCCGCGAGCCTGCGGATCTGCAGTGCGCGCGTAAAAGTCATCGCGCCGCCGAAGCCGAGGTGGAAGCCCGCGTCGATGAAGGTCCGGGCCTGCTGGAAGCTGCCGTTGAACGCGTGCGCGATGCCGCCGGCCGGGCGGATCTGGCGCACGTGCTTCAGCACCTGGTCCTGCGAGCGGCGCACGTGCGTCAGGACGGGCAGATCGAAATCGCGCGCGATGCGCAGCTGCGCGCGCAGGAAGTGTTCCTGCCTGGCGCGCATCGCCGGCTCGCACAACATGGGGATGAAGAAGTCCAGGCCGATCTCGCCGACGGCCACGAAGCGCGGATCGGACAGCGACGCCTCGACCTGGCGCCGCAGTTCGGCCAGGTCGTCGTCGGTGGCCTGCGGGACGTAGATCGGGTGGATGCCCAGCGCGTAGCTCGCGTTGGGAACGTCGTGCGCCAGGGCGCGCACGACGTCGAAATTATCCCGTGCGACGGCCGGGATCACGATCATGCCGACGCCCGCCTCACCCGCGCGCCGCGCGACGTCGGCGGATGCCGTGCCGAATTCATGCGCGTCGAGGTGGCAGTGGGTGTCGATCCACATGGGGTCGTTAAGCCTCGGCCGGCTGCAGGCCGTGTTCCGTCAGGCGCAGCACGCGGTCGCAGCGGCCCGCCAGTTCCGGATCGTGCGTGACGATGACGAAGGCGGTGCCGAGGGTCTTCGACAGTTCCAGCATCAAGTCGAAGATGCCCTGCGCCGTCGTATGGTCGAGGTTCCCCGTCGGCTCGTCGGCGAGCACGCAGGCCGGTTCCGTGACGAGGGCGCGGGCCAGGGCCACGCGCTGGCGTTCGCCGCCGGACAGTTCGCCCGGCCGGTGGATGGCGCGCTTCGTCAGGCCCACGCGCGCCAGGATCGCCTGGGCGCGCGCGATCGCCTCCTCGCGCTTCACGCGCCGGATCAACAGGGGCATGGCGACGTTGTCCAGTGCCGTGAATTCGGGCAGCAGGTGGTGGAACTGGTAGACGAAACCGAGGGAGCGGTTGCGCAGGTCGCCGCGGCGCGTCTCGGACAGCGTGGCGAAGTCTTCGCCCTGCAGGGTCACGATGCCCGTGCTCGGCGTGTCCAGGCCGCCCAGGATGTGCAGCAGGGTCGACTTGCCCGAGCCGGACGCGCCCACGATGGCGACGCGCTCGCCGCGGCCGATGGAAAAGTCAATGTGGTCGAGCACCTGGACGGCGTAATCGCCCTGGCGGAAGGTCTTGCCGACGCCGCGGCAGGCAAGGACCGCGGTGCCAGTCGCCGGCACGCCGGCGGCTTGTTTTTTCATGTCATTCATAACGCAGCGCCTCCGCCGGTTTCACGCGCGAGGCCGACCAGCTCGGATAGATGGTCGCGACGAAGGCCAGCAGCACCGAAACGCCGCCGATCTTGAAGACGTCCGGCCAGCGCAGGTCGGACGGGATTTCGGCGATCAGATAAATATCCTTGGACAGGAACTGCACGCCCAGCACATGTTCGATGAACGGGACGATGTGGTCGATGTTCAGCGCCACCAGTACGCCCAGCGCCACGCCGGCCGCCGTGCCCATGAGGCCGACGAGCGCCCCCTGGATCATGAAGATCTTCATGATCGACCGCGGCGACGCGCCCAGTGTGCGCAGGATGGCGATGTCGGGCTGCTTCTCCGTCACCGTCATGACCAGCGTCGAGACGAGGTTGAACGCGGCCACGGCGATGATCAGGGTCAGGATGATGAACATCATGCGCTTCTCGGTCTGCACGGCGGCGAACCAGTTGGCGTTCAGCTTGGACCAGTCGCGCATGATCAGGTCGCCCGACATGCTGCGCTTGAGCTGGTCGGCCACGAGCGGCGCGTCGTGCATGTCGGCGATGCGCAGGCGCAGGCCGTTCGGCGCGTCCAGCCGTTCCATCCGCTCGGCGTCCTCGATGTCGATGAACGCGAGGGCGGAATCGAATTCGTAGTGGCCGGCCTCGAAGATGCCGCTGACGGTGAACACGCGCGAACGCGGCACCATGCCGGCCGGCGTCGTCTGGCCCTGGGCCAGCAGCATGTTGACCTTGTCGCCGATGCCCACGCCGAGCGAGCGCGCCAGCACGTAGCCGAGCACGATGTTGAACTGGCCCGGATGCAGGCTCTCGATGCTGCCCTGGCGCATCTGCTTCGCCACGTCGGACACCTTGTGCTCTTCCGACGGCAGGATGCCGCGGATGACGGCCGGCTTCATCGTGTCCTCGCGCACGAGCAGGCCCTGCGTCTCGACGAACGGCGCGGCACCGCGCACGGCCGGGTTGCGGAAGGCTTCCTGCTCGGCCTGGCGCCAGTTCGGCATGGCGCCGCTCGCGTCGAACACTTCGATGTGCGCGAGCACGGACAGCATGCGGTCGGTGACCTCTTTCTGGAACCCGTTCATCACCGACAGCACGACGATCAGCGCGCCCACGCCGAGGGCGATGCCGGACACGGAGATCAACGAGATGAAGGAAATGAAGCTGTTGCGGCTGCTGCGCTTGCCGGCGCGCGTGTAGCGCAGGCCGACCAGCCATTCGTACGGCAGTTTGTGAATGAGGCTCATGGGCTCCGGCGTAGATGCTTTGGTCCCGCAGTTTGCCACACAACGCTCATCCATGTGGGGCGTTGTCACAATTGGAAGTACTTTTTCTATCTTGCACACACTGAAAATGTTCGGAACTCCGGGACCCGAAAGCTTATCGAACACAGACAGGAGGGCGACCATGGCATTTTCCGTCTTCGATTCCAAGGGCACCCCGCTCGACCGCCAGCGCACCACGTGGCGCGACATGGTGCGCAAGCCGATCAGCAAGCTGGACGACGATGCCTTCACCCGCATGCGCGTGATCCTCATGAGCGGCATCGAACGCGAGGCCCTGCGCTTCTCGCACATGGGCGCGCGCTGCAACATGGCGCTGCGCCAGCCGCTGGCCGACGTGCGGCGGGTCGAGCAGCACCAGGCCACGATGGTGGCCGCACTACTGTCGCCCGACCATTCGCCACTGGAGACGACGATCGCCTACGCACAGCTGGCCATCGAGCTGACGGCGAGCGTGGCCAAGGCCGAGCCGGACGACTACCTGGCCCGGGTCTACCGCTTCGGCCTGCTGGAAGACGTCGACCACCTGTACCGCTACGCGGCCCTGCTCGACCGCGTGCACGGCACGGATGCGAACAATATCCTGCAGAGCTATACCGACATCCTCCCCGGCCGCCCCACGCCCGAGCAGCACCGCGCCCCGCGCGACGACCTGCGCATCCCGTACGACCGCAGCATGGCCGCGATGCTCAGCAAGCTGCACGCGCTGACGGTCACGGCGGCCGCGGCGCAGGCGCACGACTATTATATGAACGTGGGGCCGACGTTCGCCGACCCGGTGGCGCGCCAGCTGTACGCCGAGATCGCGTCGGTGAAGGAACAGCACGTGACCCAGTACGAGTCGCTGCTGGACCCCACCGAGACGTGGGTCGAGCAGTGGATGCTGCACGAGGCGAACGAGTGCTACACCTATTACAGCTGCGTCGAAACGGAGACGAACCACCACGTCAAGGCCGTCTGGGAACGCTGCCTCGACTACGAACTGGGCCACTTCCACCTGGCCGCCGAGGCCTTCCGGCGCTACGAACGGCGCGATCCGGCCGAGATCGTCGGCGACTTCCCCCGCCCCATCGAATTGCGCAGCCAGCGCGACTACGTCCGCACGGTGCTCGCGAGCGAGGTCGACCTGCGCGCGCTCGGCACGCAGTTCGTGCCCAGGGAGCACGAGGACCAGGCCAGCATCGATTACCGCCGCCACCTGAACGGCGACGGCTCGCCCAGCGCCGCGGTGGCGGCGGGCTACGTCTGGACGCCGGGCACGGAGCTCGTCAGCCACGGGGCCGCCGGCACGACCGCCCTCGTGGCGGCCATGCCGGCCAACCAGGGCGGCGTCGTGATGCCCTGACGGGCCACGGGGCGACAGGGAGACGCCATGGCACAGCAAACAGAACAGATGGGGATGAACCGGACCGGGGTGCAGATGTCGCCGCTCGACACGGCGGCCATGCAGCGCAGCGAGGACATCCCCCTTCGCGGCGTCCCGGGCGACGAGCGCGCGCTGCAGGACGCGCGCGAGGCGTACATCGTCGATGCCGACGCCATCGGCTCGCTGCCCATGCCGGGCACGGTCGCGGGCGCCGTCAGCGTGGGCATGCACATGCTTAGGGGCGATCGGCCCCGGATCCTGCTCGACAAGCTGGGCGAGCGCCTGGCCTTCGAACGGACGGGCACCCGGCTGTACGACGCGCTGCTGGCGAAATGCGACGTCATACAGCGCGGCCCGCCGGGCATGACGCGCGACCACGTCGCCGACATCCGCCGCGACGAGGCCCGTCACTTCCTGCTGCTCAAGGAGGCGATCGAATCGCTGGGCGGCGACCCGACGTCGCAGACGCCCAGCGCCGACGTCGCGGGCATCGAAGCGCAGGGCATCGTGCAGGTGCTGGGCGATCCGCGCACGAGCCTGGCCCAGTCGCTGCACGCGCTGCTGACGGCCGAGCTGGCCGACCGCGCCGGCTGGGAGACCCTGATCGCGCTTGCCCTCGATGCCGGGCAGGACGACCTGCTGGCCGGCTTCACGCTGGCGCTCGAGGACGAGCACCGGCACCTGGCGCTCGTGCAGGGCTGGTATCACGAGGCGATCGGCCTCACGCCCCTGTCCGGCATGTTGCCGCCGGGCGGTTCCGCCGCGCTGCCGCCCGACGCGACGACGGCGCCCACGTCCACGCCGGACGTCACGACGCCCATGCCGGGCTCGGACGGCGTCCGGGGAGCGGATATCTGAACGGCGCATTTTCGCCTACAATACCGGGATGGCCCACATTTCGCTCGTCCTGCCGTTCGCCCTCCCCGCTCCCGAATTCGCGCCCGACCTGACCCGCGCCCTGCAGGCGCCGGCGCTGGCCGCGCTGTTGTCAAGAACGTCAAACCGGCAATACCGCCCGCTGGATGCCGACGCGCGCGTGCTGCCGCACGAGTTGTGGATCGCACGGGCGCTGGGCCTGGCGCGCGGGCTCGTGCCGGGCGTGGCGGCCAGCGCCATGCGCGGCTTCGGCCTCGACCCGGACGATGGCATGTGGTTCGTCGTGAATCCGGCGCACATCCAGATCGCGCGCACGCACCTGCAGATGGGCGACACGCGCGCGCTCGACCTGCACGAGCACGAGGCGCGCGCCCTGTTCGACAGCGCCCGTCCCTGCTTCGAGGACGCCGGCTACGGGCTCGCGTGGGGCACGCACGACACGTGGTTCATGCGCGCCGACGACTGGACCGACATCGCGACGGCGAGTCCGGACGCGGCCGTGAACATGAACCTGACCGACTGGATGCCGTCCGGCGCGCAGGCCAGGGCCTTCCGCAAGCTGCAGAACGACGTGCAGGTGACGTGGTTCACCGACCCGGCCAACGCGGCGCGCGAGGCGCGCGGCCAATTGCCGATCAATTCCTTCTGGCCGTGGGGGAATGCCAGCGTGGCGACCGAGCATGCCCAGCAACTGGTCGCGCGCGCGGCCGGCAAGGCGGTCGCGCGCCCGCGCGTGGCCGCGTTCGAGGCGCCGGGCTGGCTGGCGGCGCTGGCCGAGCGCCGCATGCACAGCCTCGCCGAACTCGGCGACTTGCTGGATGCGGACGGCGACTGGCTGCTCGCCTGCGGCAACGTGGCCGCGCCTGGCATCGCGGCCGACTGGAGCGGCTGGCTGCAGCAGATGCAGCGGCTGGAAACGGACCTGTTCGCGCCGCTGCTCGCCGCGCTGGCGCAAGGCGGCGTGAAATCGGTGCGCCTCGTGCTGAGCCACCGCGACGGCCACCTCGAAACGACAACGACCCCGATGGCGCAGCGTAAATTCTGGCGCCGCCCGACCCTGGAACGACTGCTTTGAAGACCCGCATCACCACCCGCCCCTGCCCCGTACGCCAATCCGAAATGCTGCGCCAGGGCGGCATCCACCCCGTGCTGGCGCGTGTGTACGCTGCGCGCGGCCTTTCTGACCCGCGCGAGCTCGTGAGTGAGCTCCAGGCGCTGGTGCCGCCCGGCGCGCTGCGCCAGATCGACGCGGCCGCGACCTATCTCGCCGACGCCATCGCGGCCGGCAAGAAGATGACCATCGTGGCCGACTACGACTGCGACGGCGCCACCGCCTGCGCCACCGCCCTGCGCGGCCTGTGGGCGATGGGCGCGCGGGTCGACTACATCGTGCCGAACCGCTTCGAATACGGCTACGGCCTGACGCCGGAAATCGTCGAACTGACGGCGCGTGAAAAGGCGCCGGACATCATCGTCACGGTCGACAACGGCATCGCCAGCATCGACGGCGTGGCGGCAGCGAAGGCGCGCGGCATCGACGTGGTCGTCACGGACCACCACCTGCCCGGCGACGCCCTGCCGGACGCGCGCGTGATCGTGAACCCGAACCAGCCCGAGTGCGGCTTCCCGAGCAAGCACCTGGCCGGCGTGGGCGTCGTGTTCTACGTACTGCTGGCGCTGCGCGCGGAACTGCGCCGGCGCGGGGTGTTCGACGCGCAGACGCAGCCGAAGCTCGACAACCTGCTCGACCTCGTCGCGCTGGGCACCGTCGCGGACGTCGTCAAGCTCGACACCAACAACCGCATCCTCGTCGCCCAGGGCCTCAAGCGCATGCGCGCGGGGCGCATGCACGCGGGCGTGGCGGCGCTGTTCCGCGTGGCGGGCCGCGAGGCACGCTGCGCGTCGCCGTTCGACCTCGGCTTCGCGCTGGGTCCGCGCCTGAACGCCGCCGGGCGCCTGGAAGACATGTCGCTCGGGATCGAATGCCTGACCACGGACGACGAAGGCCGCGCCTGGGCCATTGCCCAGCAGCTCAACGACATCAACCTGAAGCGGCGCGAGATCGAGGCCGACATGCAGGACACGGCACTGCTGCACCTGGACGATTTCAACCCGGCGGACGCCAGCACCATCGCCGTGTTCGACGCCGGCTGGCACCAGGGCGTGATCGGCATCGTCGCCTCGCGCCTGAAGGAAAAATTCTATCGCCCGACGATCACGTTCGCGCCCGCGGGCGACGGCTGGATCAAGGGTTCCGGGCGCTCCATTCCCGGCTTCCACCTGCGCGACGCGCTCGACCTCGTATCGAAAAGAGTCCCCGGCCTGATCGACAAATTCGGCGGCCACTCGATGGCGGCGGGCCTGTCGATCCGCGCCGACCACTTCGACACCTTCGCGCAGGCCTTCGAAGCCGTCGGCCGGTCCTGGCTGACCCAGGCCCAGCTGGAACGCGTCGTCGAGACCGACGGCCCGCTGGAAGACGATTTCTACAGCACGCAATTCATCGAACTGCTGGACGGCCAGGTGTGGGGCCAGGGCTTCGCCCCGCCCGTGTTCTGCGACGAATTCCGCGTCGTGAGCCAGCGCATCCTGAAGGACAAGCACCTCAAGCTCCTGCTGGAACGCAACGGCCGGCGCTACGACGCCATCTGGTTCGGGCACACCGACGCGCTGGGCGACAAGGCGCGGGTGGCGTTCCGGCTCGATGCGAACGAGTACAACGGCGTGACCAAGGTGCAGCTGCTGGTGGAGCACGCGGAGCCCGTGTAACGCACCACCCAGGCATGAACGTCGTTCCCGCGCAGGCGGGAACCCAATTTTTGCATGCGTCACGGTAACGCGAGCAACTTGGGTCCCCGCCTGCGCGGGGACGACGGGTTGATTAACGCGTAAAGATCGGCACGTGTGGCACCGCCCCCCATGCCCATACCCCGGTAGTAACCCCGGGTTGATTAACGCGTAAAAATCGGCGCCTGCGTCACCGCCCCCATGCCCACACCCAGGTAGTAGCTCGGGTGCGGCGGCTGGTTGTAGCCGGCGTTCTGGCCCGCCACCTGCGCGCGGTATTGCGGATCGTGCATCAGGGTCGGGATGCGCGCCGTGGTCGGCGTCGTCGTGCTGAACACGAGCAGGGCCGTGTTGTCGGCCGTGCGCCACACGACTTCCTCGCGCCAGTCGCCCAGGATGTCGGCCGACAGCACCGGCGTGGCCTTGGTGCCGTTGTTCGACGCCGCCCCGAACGGCGCGCCGTCGAGCAGGCGCACCACGCTCGCCGTCGCCGGCTGCCATTTGTTGATGGCGGTACCGTCGAGCAGCTCGCGGCCCAGGTCGCCGTCCCACCAGCTCGCGAAGTTCATGTTGCTCGGGCGTTTCGCACTAATCTGCTGGCCGTTGGCCGCCATCAGGCCGCCGCGCGACGCCCAGCACTCCTCGCCGAGGAAGGCCGGATCGACGTCCGCGCACACGCCGCGGCCGACGTCGGCGCCGCTGCCGCTGACGCTCCACAGGATCTTGCCGGTGCCCGCATCGTGCATCTCCGAGCCGGAAGCGCCATAGCAGGACGGGGTCTCGTGCACCATATAGGCCTGCAGGCCGGCGCGCGCCGGGTCGAGTTTGCCCACGTGCAGGGCGTCGCCGTGGCACAGCCCGGTGCTGTACAACATATGGCCGTCGCTGCCGATCGCGGCCGCGCCGTAGACGATGTCGTCGCGGCCGTCGCCGTCGACGTCGGCCACCGAGAACCAGTGCGAGCCCTGGCCGCGCACGGCGCCGCCTTCCTTGTCCGTGTCGAACACCCAGCGGCTGGAGAGCACGCCGTCACGGTAGTCCCAGGCGGTGACCACGGCGCGCGTGTAGTAGCCGCGCGAGAAGATGGCGCTGGGACGGCGGCCGTCCAGGTAGGCGACGCCGCCCAGGAAGCGGTCGACGCGGTTGCCGTAGTTGTCGCCCCACGCCGCCACCGAGCCGCGCGCCGGCAGGTAGTTGGTAGTCGCCAGCGCGCGGCCGGTGCGGCCGTCGAACATGGTCAGGAACTCGGGGCCGGACAGGATGTAACCGTTGGCATTGCGGTAGTCCGCGCGGGCGTCGCCGATCACGTTGCCCTGGCCGTCGACGGTGCCGTCGGCCGTCTTCAGCATCACCTCGGCCTTGCCGTTGCCGTCGAGGTCGTACGCCACCACCGTCGTGTAATGGGCGCCGGCGCGGATGTTGCGGCCGAGGTCGATGCGCCACAGCAGGGTGCCGTCGAGCTTGTAGGCGTCGACATAGGTGTTGCCCGTATAGCCCGACTGCGAATTGTCCTTGGCATTGGTCGGCTGCCATTTGACGATCAGCTCGTACTGGCCGTCGCCGTCGAGGTCGGCCGGCGTGCCGTCGTTGATGTCGTAGGTGTAGGCCTCGCCCTTCGGCGTCACGCCGCCCGCGGGCCGCTGCACCGGTATGCGCAGGAACGGCTGGTTCCAGGTGGCGCCGGCCGCCTCGTCCTTCTTTTCCTGCCCCTTGACGATGGCGCGCACCGCATAGTGCGCCGCCGGCGTGCCGGAAGCGTCCATGAAGTTGCTCGCCACCAGCGGGACGTCGTTCAGGCGCACGCCGTCGCGGTAGAGGTTGAAGCGGGTGTCGGGCTCGTCGACGCCCAGCACGCGCCAGCTGACGAAGACGCCGCCGCCGGCCGCGATGGCGACGACGCCGCGGTCGAGTTTTTCGACCTGCTTGCCTTGCGCGGCCAAGGCGGACTGCGTCAGCGCGAGCGCCAGCAGGGCTATCGGTGCAACGTGTCGAATCGTGATGTTGTCCATGTCTCCTCCCTCTCGTCGTTTGGGTGCGATCGAGTATCGGGATCGACCTGGAGAGTGTCAACTCGGCACAAGCAAGCAGTCACATTGTTGAGCGCAGGGCCGGCTATTCCTGCTGTTCCGGCGGTTTGCTCCCGCACCGGCATGGCGGTGCCTCGCCACGGTCGAACACGATCTTCCAGCGCCCGGGCGCTTCCAGCCGCCAGATCGAATTGAAGCGCCCGACCACCTTGCCGCCGGCGTCGTAGACCGGTCCGCCGCTATAGGCCAGCGTGCCCGACTCCACGACCTCCACCTGCTCGGGCTCCCACGAGAACGGCGCGTGCTCGCCCTGATAATATTTGCGCCATGCGGCGGCAATGCTGGCGCGCCCGCGCAGCGCCGTCGTGCCGGAAAAGAAGATGGCCTCGTCGGCCAGGAAGGAGATGAACGCGGCGTGGTCGCGCGCCTTCATCGTGGCGGCGAACGCGCGTTCCGTATCGGCCACCTGTTTCTTCAGCTCGTCGTGCGACGGCCGCGCCGCGCTCGCCATAGCCAGCATCAGCATGCTGATGCACATGACCCCGATCGACAGCAGACGCATCGCGCCCCCCTTTTCGTCGTTTACAAGGATGATTGTTTGACAAGTCTTGAATTTTGGCATGGCGCTACGGTTTGCACAAGACGCTTGCGCGTTATCCGGAAGCGGAGTATATATAGTCCATAACCGGAGGATTCCTCATGAGCTTCGCTTACGCCTACCCCAAGAGCCGGTTCGAACCGGCGGTCCTCGTCGACCTGTCCGCCCGCGCCGAGCGCGAGCGCTTGTCCGAATCGGCCCTCAAGGGATTCTTCCGCCTCGCCGACGCCTGGCGGATCCGCGACGAGGATGCGCGCGAGCTGCTCGGCGGGCTGTCGTCGTCCTCGTTCTACGAATGGAAGAAGCACCCCGCGCGAGTGCTCGAAGTCGACCGCATCACGCGCATTTCCTACCTGCTCGGCATCTATAAAGCGCTGCACATCCTGTACGGCGACAAGCTCGCCGACGACTGGGCCCACCTCCCGAACACGAATCCGATCTTCAACGGCCGCACCCCGCTGGCGTATATGCTGGGCGGCGGCCTGCTGGCGATGCAGACCGTGCGCCGCCTCCTCGACGCCCGCCGCGGAGGACTGTGAGTGAAACTCATCCCCCGCCTGACGGCGCTGCGCCAGTTCGACACCTGCCGCCTGATCCCCTCGCGCTTTGCCGACCTCGAAGATTCCGTGCTGGCTCCGCTGGCCGACGACGACGGCATGCTGCGCGACCTGTTCGACCTCGACAACGCCACCAACGACCGCCTGCGCGGCGAGTCCGGCCTGCTGCCCGGCATCGGCGTGGATGAGCTCGTGTTCGGCGTACCGAATTTCCGCATCATCAACGCGGCCTATGCGTATGCGCGTCCGGAAGGCAGCCGCTTCAACGACGGGGAACGGGGCGCGTGGTATTGCGCGTTCGACGCCGACACGGCGCTGGCCGAAGTGGCTTTTCACAAAACCGTCGAATACCAGGAGATCAACCGCTTCGACGACAGCGTGAATTACCAGGCGCTGCTGGCCGACTTCAGCGCCACCTTCCACGACCTGCGCGGCGCCGACGCCTGGCACGACTGCCTCGCCCCGGACAGCTACGTCGCCTCGCAGGCGCTGGCCGCCGACCTGCTGGACGCGGGCTCGATGGGCGTCGTCTACCCGAGCGTGCGCCGGCCCGCGGGCACGAACCTCGCGTGCTTCCGGCCCGCGCTGGTCGGCAATGTCCGCAAGGGCCATGCATATCGGTTAACATGGGCGGGTTCGCCGCTTCCCGTCGTCGAACGCCTCTGAATCACGAAGACGAACCCATGAAAACCGATCCCCTCAAAGACAAGGAATTGCACGACAAGATCAACAGCGAGACCGCCCGCGTGCACTGGTCCGAACTCGAACGCCACTTCGCCCACGGGGCCGTCGTCTACGTGAGCGAGGCGCTGGACCTCGTCGAAGTCGCCCTGCGCGTCGCCCACGACGACAAGGCGACGATCACCCGCTGGATGACCGAGGGCAAGGTTGCCAAGGTAACTGATGTGCAGGCAAGCACGTGGCAGGCGGCCGATACCCTGCTGTGGGCCGCCGTCGTCAGTCCGTTCGTGCTCGTGCAGCCGGAACGTCACGCCGTGCATTGAGCGGCGCGCCGGCCACCCGCCCATTCCGTTAATGTCAATTCTGCGCGCGAAAATGTAAAATCTCGTGAAAGCATTAGCTTGGAAACACGTTCTGTAAGGCAACTAGATTTTAGGAAATGCGAACCCTCCGAATCCGCTATACTGACGGTAATGAGGATGTTTATGCATAGCAACTTACAAGACGACGACCCGATCCTGACCACGAGCGAAGTCGCGCGCCTGCTCGGCGTGGCGACGAGCACCGTGCAGATCTGGATGGAAAGCGGCGCGATCGATTCGTGGAAGACCCCCGGCGGCCACCGCCGCACGCGCCTGAGTCTCGTGCAGGGCTTGATGCATGGCGACGACCCGGCGCGCGCGACCCCGAACCCGAGCACGGACAAGGAATACCAGCCGGCGTACCAGCCCGGCTATCCGGTCGGCGCCGGCGAGCGCTCCCGGCTCGCCGCGCTGGCCGCCACCGGCCTCGTCGACACCGACGAGGAAGCCCGCTTCGACCGTCTCGTGCGCCTGGCCTCGATGGTGACCGGCTCGCCGATCGCCCTGATCTCCCTGCTGACGTCGACCCGCCAATGGTTCAAGGCGCGCGTCGGCCTGGCCGCGCGCGAGACCCCGCGCGACTGGGCGTTCTGCTCGCACGCGATCCTCAAGAACGAGCTGTTCGTCGTCGAAGACGCCATGGAAGACGAGCGCTTCCGCACCAATCCGCTCGTCCAGCAGGAACCGTGCATCCGCTTCTATGCCGGCGTGCCCCTACGCGACAAGTCCGGCCAGCCGCTCGGCACGCTGTGCGTGATCGACCGCGAACCGCGCCGCCTGCGCGCGGCCGAAGTGCAAAGCCTCATCGACCTGGCCGACATCGCCTCCGGCGAGATCCAGGCCACGGGCCGCAACGCGCGCCACTGAGCGCGCGCTTCAGCTTCACTTCGCCAGGTCGACCGCGTACAGCGCGAACCCCTTGCCCTGGCCGTCGTCCGCCCGCAGTTCCGATACGTTGTCGAGTCCCGCCGCGCGCGCCAGTTCCACCTTGCCCGGCGGCGCGTGGAACACGACCTGGCCGGCCGTCGCCACGGGCGCGAACCGCCAGCTGCGCGCCGCGCCGTCCGCGGCCCGCGTGAGCCGTTTGTGCCGGCGGATCCAGGCGATCAGCACGTCGCGGTTGGTGTCGGGCGAGGCGATCACCGTGCGGCTGCCGTCCAGGCCGGGGAACGCGCCGCCGCCGCTCGCGCGGTAGTTATTGGTCGCGACGAGAAACACCTGGTCATCCGCGACGGGCTTGCCCCGCCACGCCAGGTTGCGGATGCGCTGGCCGGCCGGGCGCGTCACGTCGATCTCGTAGCGCAGGTCGGGCGACGTGACCGTGTCGAAGTTATAACTGGGGAAGCCGCTATTCACGAGTTCCTGTGGCGCCGTCCGCGCCGGATCGATGGTGTTGAAACGTCCGGCCGCGTGTTCCAGCCACGCCTTCAATCCCGCCCCGTCCACCTTGACCGCGTACAGCGCGTTCGGGTACAGGTACAGGTCGGCCGCGTTGTTCAGCGCGAGGCTGCCGGGCGCCACGTCGGTGTAATCGCCGGGGCCCGCCGCGCCGGCCTTGAACGCGGCCGACACCGACAGCACGGGCACGTCGGCGTACCGCGCCAGATTCGCCTTCACGTAGTCGCGCACGTAATCCGCCTGCGCGGCGTTGACGGCCTGGAGCGCGGACGGATCGCCCGCGTCTGCGAAATAGGTCGACATGCGGAAATCCGTCGTGCCGACGGGCGTGCGCACGTAGCGGATCGTCGCGTCGTGCGAGGCGCGCACGAGGGCCGGCACGGACGGGTCGGCCGCGACATACGATTTGTCGGGCCGCTGCGTGGCGCGCGTCTCGACGACGGTCCGGTCGCGGTCGATGGTCCAGCCCTTGCCGTCGTGGCGCAGGTCGAAGCGGATCACGCCCAGGTTCTTGCCCCATAAATTCGCCATCACGGCCGGCACGCCGAACACGGTGCCGCGAGCCTTGTCGACATGCGGCAGGTTGAATTGCGCGACCGTGCTGCCCGGGTTCGGGAACAGCTGGTGCGCGTGGCCCAGCAGCAGCGCGTCGATGCCGGGCACCCGCGCCAGGTAGTAATTCCCGTTTTCCATCGTCGGCGAATACGGGCTCGCGTCCAGGCCGCCGTGCGACATCGCGACGATCAGGTCGGCGCCTTGCCGGCGCATCTCAGGGAGGTAGCGCCGCGCCGTCTCGACGACGCCTTCCGTGTAGACCCGGCCTTCCAATACGCGCTTGTCCCACGCCATGATCGTCGGCGTCGTGAAGCCGATGATGCCGACCTTGACTGTCGCTTCGACGGGATGCCCGTCCGCGTCCTTGGCCCGCACGCGCTTCTCGATGATGCGGTACGGCGCGAACAGCGGGGCATGCGTCCTGACGCTGTAGACGTTCGCGAGCACGATCGGAAAACCGGGGCCGGCGCACGGTGTCGCGCTCCGCTCGACGCCGGGCACGTCGAAGCGGGTGCCCGTCACCTGGCCGAGGAAGCCCAGGCCGTAGTTGAAATCGTGGTTGCCGACGGTGCCGCCGTCGTAGCCGAGGCGCTGCATGGCCTGGTAGACGGCCGGCAGCTCGCCGCACTTCAGGGGCGCGACGGCGGCCTGGTAATCGCCGAGGGCATTGCCCTGGATCGTGTCGCCGTCGTCGAGCAGCACCGTGTTCGGAAATTCGCGCCGCGCCTGCGCGATCAGGGTCGCGGTGCGGTCCAGCCCCAGCGACGGGTCCTGCGCCAGCTTGTAGTAATCGTAGCCGACCACGTTCGCGTGGAGGTCGGTCGTCTCCAGGATCGCGAGCGTGGCGTGGGTGCCGGGCGCGACCGGCGCCGCAAGGGCCGACGCGGCCGCCGGAATCAGCGCGAAAAGATGGGAAAGGCGAGGCTTCATGGGCGGGAATCATAAGCCACCGCCGCGTCGCGCGGCAAGCGCGCACGGGAGGCCGGTTCACTAAGGTATAATCGAGGGTTCGATTCAACCAACTAGAAATTGCCACAGACCATGGAAGCTGAACGCATCAATGCCCTCTCCGCCCTGCTGAACGACCTGACCAGCCGTGAAGCCGAACTTCGGAGGTATCTTTGACTTCGACCGCAAAGCGGAGAAGTTAGAGCAGGTCAACCAGGAACTCGAAGATCCGGCGATCTGGAACGACCAGAAACGCGCCCAGGAGATGGGCCGCGAGAAGAAGGCGCTGGAAGGCGTCGTCCTGACGCTGGAAAAGGCGCGCGCCGACCTGGGCGACGCATCCGATCTGTTCGAGATGGCACGCGAGGAAGGCGACGACGCCACCCTCGAAGCCGTCGAAGCGGATGCCGGCGAGATCGCGAAAGTGATCGAGCAGATGGAATTCCGCCGCATGTTCAGCAACCCGATGGACCACGCCAGCTGCTTCATCGACATCCAGGCCGGCGCCGGCGGCACCGAGGCCCAGGACTGGGCATCGATGCTGATGCGCCAATACCTGCGCTATTGCGAGCGCAAGGGCTTCAAGGCCGAGGTGATGGAATTGTCCGAGGGCGAGGTCGCCGGCATCAAGACGGCCACCATCAAGGTCGAAGGCGAGTACGCCTACGGCCACCTGCGCACGGAAACGGGCGTGCACCGCCTCGTGCGCAAGTCGCCGTTCGATTCCGCCAACGGCCGCCATACGTCGTTCTCGTCGATCTTCGTGTATCCGGAAGTCGACGAATCGATCGACATCGAGATCAACCCGGCCGACGTGCGCATCGATACCTACCGCGCCTCCGGCGCCGGCGGCCAGCACATCAACAAGACCGACTCCGCGGTGCGCCTGACGCACGCGCCGTCGGGCATCGTCGTGCAGTGCCAGAACGACCGCTCGCAACACCGCAACAAGGCCGAGGCGTTCGACATGCTGCGCGCCAAGCTGTTCGAGCTCGAACTGCGCAAGCGCATGGCCGAGCAGCAGAAGCTGGAAGACTCGAAGACCGACGTGGGCTGGGGCCACCAGATCCGTTCCTACGTCCTCGACCAGTCGCGCATCAAGGACCTGCGCACCGGCTTCGAGACCGGCAACACGAAGAACGTGCTGGACGGCGACCTCGACGACTTCATCTCCGCCTCGCTGAAGCAAGGGGTGTAAGCGGATGGCGCCTCAGCTGACCATGAAGCCCGCGTTCATCTTCGACATGGATGGAACGATCGTCGACAACATGGCGTTCCACACGGATTCGTGGCTGGCGTTCTTCGCCCGCCGCGGCAAGACGTACGACCCGGACGCGTTCTTCCGCGAGACCGCGGGCGCCCAGGGCCGCGAGATCCTGCGCGAACGCCTCGGCGCGGACATCCCGGAGGACGAGATCGCCGTGCTGGCACAGGAAAAGGACGTGCTGTACCGCGAGATCTACGGCCCGCACCGCAGCGCCATCCAGGGCTTCGAGGACTTCGTGACTGCCGCGCGCGGGCAAGGCGTGCGGCTGGCGGTGGCGACGTCCGCCCCGCCCGCGAACATCGTCTTCACGCTCGACGAACTGGACCTGCGCCGCCACTTCGACGCCGTCGTCGGCGCGGCCGACGTGGCGCGCGGCAAGCCGCATCCGGACGTCTTCCTGAAGGCGGCGGAAAAGCTCGGCGCGGCGCCGTCCGCTTGCATCGTGTTCGAAGACGCGCCGATGGGCGTCGAGGCGGCGCGCCGCGCCGGCATGCGCGCCGTCGTCATCACGACGACCCTGCCCGCCTCCGCCTTCCGCGAATTCGACAACGTCGTGCGCATCGTCGCCCACTATGAAGAACTGACCGTCGGCGACCTGCTCGGCACCCCGTAATTCCTACCAGACCGATACCTGACATGAGCACCGAAAACCAAGAACAGCAACCGGGCAACGAGCCAACGAACCTCGCGGCCGAAGACAACAAGATCATTGCCGAGCGCCGCGCCAAGCTGGCCGCGATCCGCACCAAGGGCATCGCGTTCCCGAACGACTTCGTCCCGCAGCACAAGGCGGCCGATCTCACCGAACAGTATGGCGACTGGACCCGCGAACAGCTGGAAGCGGAGCCGCAGAAAGTCGTGCTCGCGGGCCGCATGATGCTCAAGCGCGAAGCGGGCAAGAAGGCCGCGTTCGCGACCCTGCAGGACGCGTCGGGCCCGCGCGCCGACGGCCGCATCCAGATCTACGTCACCCTCGACAACACCGGCGAGGAAGCGATGGAAGCGCTGCGCCACTACGACCTGGGCGACATCCTCGGCGTCGAAGGCACGCTCTTCAAGACCAAGACCGACGAGCTGACCGTGAAGGTGACGACGCTGCGCCTGATCACGAAGGCCCTGCGGCCGCTGCCCGATAAATTCCACGGCCTCGCCGACCAGGAAACCAAGTACCGCCAGCGCTACGTCGACCTGATCATGAACGAGGAAACGCGCCGCACGTTCAAGGCGCGCACGGCCGCCATCGCATCGATCCGCCGCTTCATGCAGGACCACGGCTTCATGGAAGTCGAGACGCCCATGCTGCACGCGATCCCGGGTGGCGCCGCCGCGAAACCGTTCATCACGCACCACAATGCGCTGGACATGCAGATGTTCCTGCGCATCGCGCCCGAGCTGTACCTGAAGCGCCTGGTGGTCGGCGGCTTCGACCGCGTATTCGAAATCAACCGTAACTTCCGCAACGAGGGCGTGTCGATCCGCCACAACCCGGAATTCACGATGATGGAGTTCTACGCCGCGTGGACCGACTACAAGTGGCTGATGGACTTCACGGAAGCCGTGATCCGCCAGGCCGCCATCGACGCCCACGGCACCGCCGAACTGACCTACGGCGGCCGCGCGCTGGACCTCTCCAAGCCGTTCCACCGGCTGACGATCGTCCAGGCCATCAACAAGTTCGCCCCGCACTACACCGACGCGCAACTGCACGACATGGCGTTCCTGAAGGCGGAGCTGGCGAAGTTCGGCGTCAAGCCGCACGCCATCTCGGGCATGGGCGCGCTGCAGCTGTCGCTGTTCGAAGAGACGGCGGAAGCGCAGCTGTGGGAGCCGACGTTCATCATCGACTACCCGGTCGAAGTGTCGCCGCTCGCGCGCGCCTCGGACACGCGCGAAGGCATCACGGAACGCTTCGAGCTGTTCATGGTGGGCCGCGAGATCGCCAACGGCTTCTCCGAGCTGAACGACCCGGAAGACCAGTCGGCGCGCTTCCTGGCGCAGGTCGAAGCGAAGAACGCGGGCGACGAGGAGGCGATGTACTACGACGCCGACTACATCCGCGCGCTGGAATACGGCATGCCCCCGACGGGCGGCTGCGGCATCGGCATCGATCGTCTCATGATGATCATTACCGACTCGCCGAATATTCGCGACGTGCTGCTGTTCCCGCATTTGCGCAAAGAGGATTGATCGCCACGCTAATGTGACGCATCATGAAAGAAGGCGCGGACGATTTCTCGTCCGCGCCTTTTTTTATTTTCGTTTGCCTTAGCACGTCGTTCCCGCGCAGGCGGGAACCCAATTTGCACGCGTCGCCGCAGCGCATGCGAACTTGGGTCCCCGCCTTCGCGGGGACGACGGTTTATGCGTCGGCGGCTAGAATTACCGAACCATCCGATAGCAAGGCCCATACTCCTTAAAAGGGACAGACGGGAAATCGGCCGCGCTTTTTATCAACGTCGTTCCCGCGCAGGCGGGAACCTAATTTGCACGCGTCGCCGCGGCGCACGCCAAATTGGGTCCCCGCCTTCGCGGGGACGACGGTTTATGCGTCGCCGGGTGGAATTACCGAACCACCCGATAGCAGGGAACGTACTCCTTGCCCGGCAACTTCATGCGGCTCTGCTCGACGAAGGACTGCAGCAGCGCATCCATCGGCGCCATGATCTCGTTCTCGCCGTGGATCTCGAACTTGCCGAACTGCTCGATCGCGCGGATGCCCTCCTCCTTCACGTTGCCCGCGACGACGCCCGAAAACGCGCGCCGCAGGTTCGCGGCCAGCAGGTGCGTTTCCTGGTTTTTATGCAGCGACAGGTTGCGCATGTTCTCGTGCGTGGGACGGAACGGCTTCTGGAATTCCGGGTCGATCCGCAGGCCCCAGTTGAAGTAATAAGCATCGCTGCGCGACTTGCGGAACTCGCGCACCTGGCGGATTCCGGTCTGCATCTCGCGCGCGACGGCATCCGGGTCGTCGACGATGATCTTGTAGCGGCTCTGCGCGGCCGGGCCCAGGGTCAGGCCGATGAACTGGTCGATCTGTTCGAAATACGCGCGCGCCGTCGCCGGGCCCGTGAAGACGAGCGGGAACGGCAGTTCCGCGTTGTCCGGATGGAGCAGGATGCCGAGGATGTACAGGATTTCTTCCGCCGTGCCGGCGCCGCCCGGGAACACGATGATGCCGTGGCCGACGCGCACGAAGGCTTCGAGACGTTTCTCGATGTCCGGCATGATCACGAGGTCGTTGACGATCGGGTTCGGCGACTCGGCCGCGATGATGCCCGGCTCCGAGATGCCGAGATAGCGGCCGCCCTGCAGGCGCTGCTTGGCGTGGCCGATGGTGGCGCCCTTCATTGGACCCTTCATCGCGCCCGGGCCGCAACCCGTGCAGATATCCAGTTCGCGCAGCCCCAGCTGGTAGCCCACGTGCTTGGAGTAGTTGTACTCGACGCGGTTGATCGAGTGGCCGCCCCAGCACACGACGAGGTTCGGATTGCGCTGCGGCTGGATCACGTTGGCGTTGCGCAGGATGTGGAAGACGGCGTCCGTGATGCCCTCCGGGCGCGTGAGGTCGAAGCGCGGATTGTCCGTCACCTCGAAATTCACGTAGACGATGTCGCGCAGGACCGAGAACAGGTGCTCGTGGATACCCTTGATCATCTTGCCGTCGACGAAGGCATGCGCGGGCGCGCCGCGGATATCGAGCTTGATGCCGCGTTCGCGCTGGATGATCTTGACGTCGAAATCCTTGTAGCGCTCGAGCAGTTCCTTGCCGTCGTCGATCGAACTGCCGGAGTTGAGCACCGCCAGCGCGCATTTGCGGAAGACCTGGTACAGCCCGCCCTGGCTCGTATCGAGGAGCTTGGCCACCTCGGCTTTCGACAGGACTTCCAGCCGTCCTTCCGGAGAAATCAGCGTATCGACAACGTCGTAATTCATGGTTGGTTCCTTTCCTCTTCTGTGAATCGGTGTCGCGTTTGCTCCAATATACGACAACTCACGAGAGTTTGCGCCCTCCATTTCGTTTATGCCGATTCCGCATATGGATGAGCCGTAAAAAGCTGGCCCGGTATGCACGATTTACACTAAAATGCGACGCTGGGCAGCCATCCTTACCCAGGCCGGCATGCCCCGAAAACGCAATCATTCTTATAAAGATAGGGGAGGAACCGCATGAGCGGTGCAGCTACTACAACCGCCGAACCGAGAGCGGTACCGGAATTCAAACAGATCATGGGACACCCGGCGCCGCTGTGGATGCTGTTCATGACGGAATTCTGGGAACGTTTCGCTTTCTACGGCATCCGTTGGGCCTTGGTGCTCTACATCGTCGCCCAGTTCTACGGCGGCAGCGGCGCAGGCCAGGCCGACGCCAACCTGACCTATGGTTCCTACCTCGCCCTGGTGTATGCCGGCGCCGTGTTCGGCGGCTACATCGCCGACCGCGTGATCGGCTACCAGCGTTCCATCCTCGTCGGCGCCGCGTTCATGGTGCTCGGCCTGTTCGCCATCACGGTCCCGAATCCCGACGTCTTCAAGCTCGGTCTCGCCACCATCATCGTCGGCAACGGCATGTTCAAGCCGAACATCTCCGCGATGGTCGGCCAGCTGTACGCCATCAACGACCAGCGCCGCGACTCCGGCTTCACCATCTTCTACATGGGGATCAACGGCGGCGGCTTCCTCGCCCCAATCCTGACCGGCGTCCTCGCGCAGAACATCTTCGGCGACCACGGCACGCCGGCCTACAAGGTCGTGTTCTTCGCGGCCGGCGTGGGCATGATCCTGTCGCTGATCTGGTTCCAGATCGGCCGCCGCATGTTGAAGGGCATCGGCGCCGCGACGGGCCCGTTGCAGAATCCGATGCGCGTCGTCGGCGTCGTCATCGGTTCCTTCGTCGTCATCCCCGTCGTCTACTTCGTCCTGAAACTGGGCGCGGAAAAGCTGCAGGGCGTGCTGTCCGTCCTCTTCATCATCCTCGCGGTGATGCTGATGGTGGAAGGCATCCGCGGCGGCGCCGTGGTGCGCGACAAGACGATCGCCATGCTCGTCATCTTCTTCTTCAACGTGATGTTCTGGTGCTTCTTCGAACAGGCCGGCAGCTCGTTCACCTTCCTGGCCGAGAACATCGTGCGGCGCGACTTCGGCACCTGGATCTTCCCGACCGGCTGGTTCCAGTCCGTGAACACGCTGGCCATCATCGTGTGCGCGCCGATCGTCGCCGCCGTGTGGGTCGCGATGGGCCGCAGGAATCCGTCGATCCCGCGCAAGTTCGGCCTCGGCCTGATCTTCAACGGCCTCGCGTTCCTGCTGCTGATGTTCGCGCTGCAGCACCTCGTCGGCCCGGACAGCAAGATCCCGTTCTGGACCCTGTTCATGGTCTACGTGATCCAGTCCGTCGGTGAGCTGTGCCTGTCGCCGATCGGCCTGTCGATGGTGACCAAGCTGGCGCCCACCCGCCTCGTCGGCCTCGGCATGGGCGGCTGGTTCCTGTCGACCGGCATCGGCAACAACCTGTCTGGCATCTTCGCGTCCGTCGTGTCGGGCGAAAAAGGCATGACCGTGGAATCGGCGCTGTCCGGCTACACGTTCGGCTTCTGGGCCCTGATCGGCGCCGGCGTGCTGCTGTTCCTGGTCGCGCCGCTGATCCAGAAACTGATGCACGGCGTGAAATAAACGTTCGCGCTCGACCTTGACGGCGGCCCGCGGGCCGCCGTTGTCGTTCCTGATCACACGAACGCCAGGTCGTGCAACTGGATCGTATCGTCGATCCACTCGTCGCAATGGCCGAACCGGTAGCCGAGCGCCTGCGCGCGCGACGTATCGAGCACCATCGGTCCCGGCACGTCGAACGGCGACAGGCGGCCCGGCTCCGCCGGCGGCACGATCCGGCGCAGCGCGACATCCGTATCGAGCACGGCGCCGATCCGCTCGAACAGGCGGGCGGCCGACAGCGCGCCGTCGCACGCCGCATTGACCGCGCCGGTGAACGCCTGCATGCCGACCCAGACGAGGAAATCGGCCGCGCCCTGCAGCGGCATGAAGGACAATGCCGCGTCCACGTTCGAATAATCGAGCACGCCGTTCAGGCGCGCCAGTTCCACGTAGTGCGCGAGGCGGCCCGTGAAGTCTTCCGGCCCACCCAGCACGTGCGCCATGCGCGGCGTGACGAGCGGCAGCGAGCCGTCGCGCACGAGATAAGCCTCCGCCTGCACCTTGCCCGCGACATAGCACTCGGTGGCGCGGCACGGGTCATGCCAGGGGTAGTTCGTGTCGATCGTCTGCGCCTCGATGGCAAGGTCGGATTCCCGCAACGGCCGGCCATGGCCGTAGCCGAGGATGCGGTAGGCATCGATGGTCGACGCCATCACGTAGCGCCCGACCTTGCCCGCGAACGTGCGCACGGCGATGGCGGCGTCCAGCGGGTTGTAGCACATCTGGTCGTACACGATGTCGAACGGCCCGAGACCGGCAAACGCGTTGCGCATCGCGGTCTCGTTGCGGCGGTCGACGCGCACGCGCGCGATGCGGTCGCCGAACGGATCGGGCGCGTAGCCGCGCGTCGCGATGGTCACGCGATGGCCGGCGCGCAGCAGGCGTTGCACCAGCAGCCTGCCGATGTAACGGGTGCCGCCGATCACCAGGATGTTCTTGGTCATGAAGTTTTCCTTAGGCACGTCGAGGTCAATCCGCTATATTCTGTAACCAGAACCGCAATTGTTCAAACTAGAAAAATAAATGTTATGAATAAGAAAAACTTATGCTGGAGTGAGCAGTGAGGCCACTGCGCAGCCTCTCCGGCCTGATCGATTTCGAATGCGCCGCGCGCTGGGCCAGCTTCAAACTGGCCGCGCGCGAGCTGCACAAGACGCCGGCCGCCGTCAGCCTGCAGGTCAAGCAGCTGGAGGAAGCCGTCGGTTTTGCGTTATTCGTGCGGCATCCGCGCCACATCGCGCTGACGGCCAAGGGCCAGGAACTGGCGATCGTCGTGGCGCGCATGCTGGCCGACCTGGGCACCAAGGTGGCGGCCCTGCAGCGCGGCAGCGACGAAGCCGTGCTGCGCATCTCGACGACGCACTCGTTCGCGATCAAGTGGCTCGTGCCGCGCATGTCGCGCTTCACGAAGCTGCATCCGGAACTGGACCTGCGCATCGATTCGAACGACACGCCGGTCGACATCGAGGACGACGGCGTCGACGTGGCGATCCGCTACGGCCAGGTGAAGGACGGCGATCCGGCCCTGCTGTTCCGCGAGCGCCTCGTGCCTGTGTACAGCCCGGACCTGCTGGCCGCCGGCCAGGACGCGCTGCTGCTGGCGGACCTGGCCCGCTTCCCGCTGCTGTGCGAGCGCACGCCGGAGGCCTGGCTGCAACTGCTGAACGAAAACCGCGCGCTGAAGGGCGATTACGATTTTTCGCGCACGTACAGCCACTGGGGCGTGCTGGCGCAGGCGGCCGTGGCCGGCCAGGGCATCGGTCTCGTGCCGTACGGGATCGCGTTCGAGGACATCCGCGCCGGGACCTTGCTGCAGCTCGCGTGCCGCAGCGCGCCGTTCGGCCATGGCTACCGCCTGCTCGTCAATCCGCACAAGGAGGCGATGACGAAGGTCCAGCATTTCCGCGCCTGGATCGTCAGCGAAATGGAGTCGATGAGCCGAACGATCACGTAGGGTGGACGGGTTTCCCGTCCACGCGTTCGACAGAACTCAGAATCGCCGCACAATATTTCATGAGCCGCTTGAACGCGTGGACGGCCCAGCCGTCCACCCTACCGGGCCTTCTCGCGGCCGACGACGTACAG
>Ga0209148_1000561_pt1 | contig 35160 bp, 30 predicted proteins | sample AraplaCol_mMF_r2_2_FD_184288 | JGI IMG/M metagenome (GOLD analysis project Ga0209148, IMG submission 184288) | Arabidopsis root microbial communities from North Carolina, USA - plate scrape CL_Col_mMF_r2 (SPAdes) (version 2) | ecosystem: Host-associated > Plants > Roots > Endosphere | place... | reverse complement strand
CCTGGTTGATACCGGTCACGTGGTTGGAACCGCCCGGAAGGGTATCGGGACCGCCAGCCGGATAGCTCTGCCACGGAGCGTCGAAGATCGAGACCGTGCGGCCGAACGTGAAGCCGGCGAACTGGATGAACGCGTGGTACAGGCCGAGCGAGGCCGAACCGGTCGAGAACGCCGACGGGGCGCTGCCGGTGACCGAAGTCGTATCCCACGAGAAGACCATGTCGGCGAAGGTGCGAACCACGCCATACTCGGTCGCCGTGCGCGTATCGACCGTGAAGTCCATACGAGCGCGTTCGCCCCAGTAGTTGGTCAGACGGTTGTTCGAACCCTGGTTCGCGCCCTGACGGAAACCGTAGTCGCCGCCGTTGGCCCAGACGTCGGCGCGCAGATAGCCACCGAACTTGATGCAAGTGTCAGTGCCCGGCATGTAGTAGAAGCCCGCACCGTACAGCGAGCAGATCTTCACGTATTCGACCGCCTTGGCCTTCACGGGGAGATCGGCTGCTTGTGCTCCGCCCACGGCGATCAGACCCGCCGCTGAGCCGAGCAAAAGGCTCTTAACCAACTTCATGTTAAACCTCCAAGTTGCTCTTCAGGGAAGGTCACTGACCCGAACGGCCAATTCCCCAACCCCCTTTAAATCACCGCTTTGGCCGCCTTCGCGTCTTCGGACACACCCGCATGAACGCGAGGGACTTAAGCGAAAGACCTAAACGGGACGACCTTGGGATGCCCCCCTCCGTCGCCCGATCACCATGATCGATGGCCGATGCACACGCAACATCCGAACAGCGCCAAACACCCCCCGACAATTCGAATCCGGGCAGGTGTTGCACAAAAATCACGCAACATTTTTGGAGCAAAGGCCGGCCAATCGTTTGATTTTGCTAAGAAAAATATCGATCACAGCTGCGTGACGCCAAAGGCCCCTAATGGAACTCGTCCCCATGGGATCGGCGAGCCGATGCGTTGAGTGCGAATTTCCAGGCTTGGAAAGGTCGAATCGGGCCGCACGGAAAGAGCGCTCGAAAGCCGGTCGTGAAGGCGAGCTGGAACTGAAAACAAAAGGAAAATTTCAGCCGCTTAAGGCTCGTACCCAGGCCAGGACCGCCAAGATTGCTTTCCGCAGCGAGCCGCGCTCGCTGTCTGCAGGCCTCGCCGCATGTCTTCATCGCGGCGACGAAGATGACTCCAACGCGTCACAAAGCGGTTTCAGATTCTTGCGTGTCTCGCGGACAAAATCAGGATCGTTCAAACAAGCGGCAATTTGCGCAGCGAGCGGAGATCAGAGATTTCCTGAAGGCGAATGATCACAGCGCTGGTCGTTCACAACACGATGCGTTGCTGAACAGATGTCTCACGCGAATGATGAACTGGCCTGCTCATCGCAACGCCGGCGCGCGAGTGCCCCGATGAGGCGCGCCGGTGCCGCCTGATGTCGTCGGACGCGCCCAATAGGGATTGTCGAGGCACGTCGCGGGCAGGCCTATTTTTGCAAGCCTGCACGCCTCCCAGGAATCGTAGCTGCAGTCGATTTTGCTGCTACCGCCCCACTCCCATTGCTGAAGGCAGACGGGCGACCTCGAATCGTATCGCTGGGCGTTTGCGGGTGACACCGCAACCATCGTGATGGAAAGCACAACGGCCGGGACGATCCATCTCGCTTTCGGTCTGTCTGCGACGGCAAGACTGCGCACGTCAAAAACTCCACAGGTCATGTGTGACATGCTAGCGCGAGCGAACTGCGCGGGACACCTGCATTTGCGTCTCGCCGGCTCCCGCTTCGAAGCGCGCCCAACACAGAGAATCCTGTGACGGGTCTTCGCTTGAACTGGTCCGCGTGAAGCAAAGGGTGTGTGGATTCTGCCACGGAGGGTTCCGCGATCGGCGGATCGATGACGATCCGGTCGGGAATCTGACGCTTGGCTGGGGAACCTGGATTCGAACCAAGACAAACAGAGTCAGAGTCTGTTGTGCTACCGTTACACCATTCCCCAACGGAATAGCCGAACAAATTCAATGCCTTACTGATTTGTCCGACTGTCGCCGGCAGCGCGGTTTGCGCAAATCACGGCTCAGGCGTGCAGCCTTCTACCTGCTCAGTCATAGGCTGGCAAGCGCGCCTGTGCACGGATGCGCGCGCCCAGCCACCTCTCCCGCCCGGCCGCCAGAATCTCTAAATGTCATCATCGGTCGGTGGCCGTACCAAGCGCCGAAATGACCGCGAGACATCTGGAGAGTCCGATGCAGCGAGGATTACCCGCCGATACCCCCGACCTCGATTACGGCTCAATCGGCGCATTGCAGAGCGCTTTGGCCGCACGAAAACTATCGGCATCGGAGTTGCTCGCGCACACGATCGCGCGCATCGAGGCGCTGGACGGGGACATCAACGCCGTCGTCGTTCGCGACTTCGATCGCGCCCGAGAGGCAGCGCGCGCGGCCGATACCGCGCTCGGCCGCGGTGAGCGAGGTCCCCTCCTCGGCATCCCCGTGACCTTGAAGGAACCTTTCAATGTCGCGGGCCTGCCGACGACGTGGGGCTTTCCGCATTTCCGGGATTTCCAACCGGCGGAGGATGCGCTGCTCGTCTCGCGGTTGAAGGCGGCCGGCGCCATCATCATCGGCAAAACCAATATCCCGATCGGGCTGCGGGATTTCCAGAGCTACAACGAGATCTATGGCACGACGAAGAACCCGTGGGACCTCGGCCGTTCGCCCGGCGGCTCCTCGGGCGGATGTGGCGCGGCGCTGGCCGCGGGATTCGGTCCGCTGTCGATCGGCTCGGACATCGGCGGCTCGATCCGCGTGCCCGCACATTTCTGCGGGGTGTTCGGACACAAGCCGAGCCTCGGCCTAATCCCGCTGCGAGGCTACAGCCTTCCACCGGCGCCGCCCGTTCCAGGCCAAGGCGATCTTGCCGTCGTCGGACCCATGGCGCGCACCGCCTCCGACCTCGCACTCGCGCTCGACGTGATTGCCGGGCCCGACGAAGCCCGCGACGGCATCGGCTATCGCCTCGCCTTGCCCGCGCCCCGGCACGACAGTCTCAGGGATTTCAGGATCCTCGTCATCGATAGCCATCCAATGATGCCGACAAGCGAGGCCGTGCGTTCGGCCATCGCTCGACTGGCTGAACGGCTCGCCAAGGCGGGCGCACAGATCGCGCGCTCGAGCGCGGCGCTGCCCGATCTTGCCGACTCGGCGCGCCTCTATATGAGGTTGTTGAACGCAGCGCGCAGTCCGCGCCTGACAGCGGAAGCCCTGGCCGAGGCGCAGCAGCTGGCCGCGGCGCTCGCGCCTGACGATCGCAGCCTGCAAGCCGAGCGCGCTCGCGGTTGGGGCATGATCCATCGGGACTGGCTCGCGGCCGATGCGATGCGCCTGCGACTGCAGGCGCAGTGGCACGCGCTGTTCCGCGACTTCGACGCGGTCATCTACCCGGCGGCGGCCGTGCCGGCGTTCCCGCATGATCATTCCGAGCCGTTCGATGCGCGGCAGCTCGACATCGACGGCAAGGCGCATCCGTATGCCGAAGCCTGCTTCATCTGGGCCGATCCGGCATCGACCTGCGGACTGCCGGCGACCGCCGTTCCGATCGATCGGTCGCCGTCGGGCCTGCCGATCGGCGTGCAGATCATCGGACCCTATCTGGAGGACCGCACGACGATCGCGCTTGCCGGATTGATCGAACGCGAGTTCGGCGGCTTCGTGCCGCCGCCGTCGCTCACGCGTGGCGGAGACGGCTAGAACGCGACCTCGTACATCCCCAGGATCGCACAGCGGCTCAGATCGCGCGGGTTGTTGTCGAGCAGGCGCCTGATCGCGTGCGCCTCGTCGGCCATCATGCCAAGATCGGCCTTGGGCACGCCGAGCGCCGAGAGCCGCATCTCGACGCCGAGATTCTTGCAGAACGCGTAGGTCGCATCGAATGCATGTTTCGGGTCGCGCTGCTGCGGCAAACCGAGTGCGCCGAGCACCGCGACCGTCTTTTCTTCCACAGCGGGCATGTTGAACGCCAGCGTGTGCGGGAAGATCATCGCACAGGCGAGCCCGTGGGCGATGTGATGGCGCGTGCCGAGCGGATAGGCCACGGCGTGACCGGCCGTGGTATTCACCGGCCCCAGACAATAGCCACCGTACAGTGAAGCAAGCGAGAGACCGGCACGGGCCTCGCGATCGCCGCCGTCGGCCACCGCGCGCTTGAGATATCGCCCGACCAGCCGCGCGCCTTCGAGCGCGTAGAGATCGATCGTCGGATGCGCCTTGCGGCTGGTATAGGCCTCGACGCAATGCGCCAGCGCATCGACGCCGGTGGCGGCGGTGATCTCCTTCGGCACGGTCATCGTCAGGTCGGGGTCGACGATGGCGATATCGGCCAGCATGAAGCGGCTCTGCACCGCCTGCTTGTTCTGGCTGACGGGATCGGTGACGAGCGCACGGGTGCCTGCCTCGCTGCCGGTACCGGAGGTGGTCGGGATCTGCATCAGCGCGACGCTGCGGCCGGCCACCTTCTCCGGTCCGACGATGTCGGCGAAGGGCACATCTGAGGTGCACATCACCGCGACCAGCTTGGCGAGATCCATCGCGCTGCCGCCACCGAAGCCCACGACGAGATCGGGCTTGATCTCTTTTGCCATCGCCACGGCCTTCTCCAGATTGGGCAGATCCGGCTCGGGCTTGACTTCGCCGAACACTTTGACCGCGCCCGGCAGCACCAGCGTGTCGACGCGGCGCGCATTGAAGGGGTCGGAGATGACCAGCGGTCGTTTGGCGCTGATCCGCTCGGCGAAGCGCGCGGCGGCGGTGATCGTGCCGTTGCCGAACTCGAGGATGGTGGGGCGGAGGATTTCGATGGGCGTGAAGGCGTTGGTCATCAGGCTCGATCTCGTTACTTGGAAGCGCCGGCGGCGAGCCGCTCGGCATAGTCGATCGCCTCGATCAGGCTGTGCTCGTTGGCGATGCCCTTTCCGGCGATGTCGAAAGCAGTACCGTGGTCGACGGAGGTACGGATGATCGGCAGGCCCAGCGTGATGTTGACGCCGGAGAGCTCTTGCCAGCGGCCGGTGGCAGGATCGACCTGGAAGCCGAGCAGCTTGACCGGGATGTGCCCCTGGTCGTGATACATCGCGACCGCGGCGTCGAACTGACCGGCGCGCAGCTTGACGAAGATGGTATCGCCCGGCACGGGGCCGACGACGTCCAGACCGTCGGCGACCGCCTTGGCGATCGTCGGCGCGGAAACGTCGATATCCTGCCGCCCGAACAGACCGCCCTCGCCGGCATGCGGATTGAGCGCGGCGATCGCGATCTTCGGCTTGGCGATGCCGAGCTGGCGCAGCGCGTCGTTGGTGAGATCAATCACCATGCGCAGACGCTCCGGCGTCAGCCGCTTCGGCACATCCTCCAGCGCCACATGGGTCGAGACATGGCTGACGCGCATGTTGCCATGGGCAAGCAGCATCACCGAACCGTGCACGCCGGTGAGATGCGCCAGCATCTCGGTATGGCCGGGAAAGTGATAGCCGGCCTTGTTGAGCGCTTCCTTGTTGAGCGGCGCCGTGACAATCGCCGCGGTGCGGCCGGCTTGCGTCAGGCGTACGCCCTGCTCGATTGCCTTGTAGGCAAAGCGGCCGCCATCGGCGCTGAGCACGCCTGGCTTGATCGCCTCGCCTTCGGCGTCGGCTTGCAAATAACAGAGGTTCGGCCACTCGCGATCGTCGGCCGTGACTCGGGGGATCGCAACATCAGCCCCCAGCGCGGCCTTCGCGCCATCAAGCGCCGCGCCGCTGCCGATGATGAGCAGGCGCAAATCGCCCGCCGTGATCCGGTCCTTCAGTCCGACGCAGGCCTTGACGATGATCTCCGGTCCGATCCCGGCGGGATCGCCCATGGTGATGGCAAGGTGACGAGAGGTCATGTCGGACTCTCCAAGTTGAGCAGATGATTGTCCCGCAGCAGATCGCGCCACAGCTCGCGCGCGCCGAACGCCCCGGATTTCGAGATGACGTCGACGCCGGCCCAGCGGCCCCCTTGCAGCGTCGAGCGCGGCAGCCCCGGCACGATGCGACCCGTGACGTGGAGCGCATGCGCACCGAGGGCAAGGCATACGGCCTTCAACGTCTCACCGCCAGCAACGATCAGGGTTCCCGGCGGATCGAGCGCCACCGTCAGTGCTGTCAATTCATGCGCGATGCGCCGCGCCGCCTCGGAACGCGCAAGGCCCTCGGCAAGCGCGAATTTCACCAGGGCCACGCCGTCGTCCGCCAGCTTCCGCCGGACACCGGCGCCGCCCTCGCCTTCGGCCAACGCGATCGTGGCCTCACCACACGCCGCAAGCTGGGATGCGGTCGTCGCCTGATCAGAGCCAAACAAGCCCAGCACCGGTCGCTTCAGAACCGACGAGGCGACAGAACCATGATTGCGTGCAAGCGCACCGGCCAAGCCACCGCTACCGCACCAGAGCACAGGTCCCGGCATGCGCCGGGCCATTTCGACGACCCGATCAAGGTCGAGATCGCTCTCCGCATCAAACACCTGAACCCCGCCTTGCGCCTGCGTGTCGGAGCTGCCGCGCATCGCCGCGATGCCTTCCTGCCTTAATTGATCCAGCAGATTGTCGCCGACCCGATGCCAGTCGCCCTGCACGGTGCGCGCATATTGCTGACCCTCGACAGTGCGGCGCCCCTGATAGTCGAACGCTGGCGCAATGACGCAAGACGCCCAATGGCCGGTGTTCAGGCAAGCGCCGAGCTCGGCCGCCCAGGCACCGCGGAGCAGGCTGTCGACTTTCTTGTACGCGATCTCTCCAACCTCAAGCAGCGGCGCCAGACGGGCGACGATCTCGACACTCTTGGCCTTCGAACGCTCGCGGGTGCCGCTGTCGATTGCGAGGCTCAGGGAGTCTGACGCACCAGGCGCACCTCCCCATACAACGTTGAACGCTCCGCACAGACCGACGAACTCCGCCGCGGTGTCAAGCGCACCAGTGAGATCGTCGGCAAGCATGCGGACGGTGGTCATCGTTGTACGGCTCTAGCCCTAAGCGGCCGCCGCGAATGCCGCGGCACTGGCAAGCAACTCTTTCAACTGAGCTACCGGCAAGGTCTCAAGCGGCGGGCGCAGGCGCTGCCAGCCGGCGTGACCGGTGCGCCCGGCCATCAGGGCCTTCAGGGAGGGCATCTGTGCGAAGCGCGAGACCAGCTCGCGCGCTTTGACGATGCGCGCCTGCGCTGCAGCGAGGTTTGCATCCTCGTCGCTGCCGCGGAAATGCTTGAAGACATAGGCCAGATCGCGCGCGACGAGGTTCGAGGTCGCGGTGATGCAGCCCGCGCCGCCTTTGCGCAGCAACGGCAGCAGCAGCGGGTCGGCGCCCGTCAGCACCGCAAAGCCGGGGAAACGCTCCACCATCGCGGTCATGTTGGCGAAGTCGCCGGAAGAGTCCTTGATGCCGACGATGGTCGACGGATAGGCCTTGCGCAACCGCTCGATCAGTGCGTGCGAGATCGGCTGCATCGACATCTGCGGGATGTGATAGAGCACGATCTTGAGCTTGGCATCGCCGATGCGCTGGATGATCTCGCTATAGGCGGCATAAACGCCGTCATCGCTGACGTTCTTGTAGTAGAACGGCGGCAGCATCACCACGGTCTCGACACCGACCGACAGCGCATGGCGCGTCAACGCGACGGTCTCGGTGAAGGCAGCGACACCGGTGCCCGGCAGCAAATGGTTCGGCTTGATGCCGCCGGCGATCACGGCCTCCAGCAAAGCGGTGCGCTCGGAGAGCGAGAAGGAGTTCGCCTCCCCCGTCGTCCCGAGCATCGCGATGCCATCACAGCCTTCGTCGAGGAGGTAGCGGCAATGCGCGATGAAGCGCGCATGATCCGGCGCAAGCTCGGCGTCGAGCGGCGTCAGCGCGGCGGAGAACACGCCATGTGGGTGCAAGGATTGGGGGTGCAGCGAGGATGTCGACAAAGCTTCCTCCGATCGTCAGATCGATATTGTTCGGAATGCGAACATTTGTTATAATCTGTCTCGTTGGTAAAAGCAGGCCGCCGCTGCGTCAAGGGCTGTGGCTGTCATGGCAGGGCATTCAGGCATGGCCAAGGTCGAAAAGAAGGCGGCGAAGCAAACATCGGAAGTGGCTGCAAAAACGCCCGAGAACGCCAAGAACAACCCCAAGAATTACGTCGCTTCCGTCGGCAAGGCCTTCGCCGTGCTCAAGAGTTTCACCAGCGAGGCGTTCGAGCTGACGCTGAGTGAAGTTGCCGCGCGCGCCGATCTCGACCGTGGGACGGCATTCCGGCTGATCCAGACCCTGATCGAGCTCGGCTATCTCCAGGCGGTGCCGGAGAGCCGCCGGTTCCGTCTCGGCGTGGCCTGTCTCGACCTCGGCTACACCGTGCTGTCGCACGGATCGTTGCGCGCCATCGTCGAGCCGCTTTTGCGCGACCTCGTGCCCGAGGCCGGCGATGCGGCCTCGCTTGGCATGCTCGATGGCGGTGACGTGATTTATCTCGCACGCGTCAGTGCAGGCCTCGACCGCTACAAGATGGATCGCCGGCCGGGCTCGCGCATCCCGGCCTACAGTGCCGCGCTCGGCCATGCCATGCTGGCGCATCTCCAACGCGACGAGCAGATTGCGCGGCTGGAGTCACGGCCCCGGGTCAAGCTGTCGGAGCGGACGCTGACCGATCTCGATGCCCTGCTCGCCCGGCTCGACCAGGTGAAGAAGAAAGGCCATGCCGTCTCCGATGGCGAGAACGCCTATGGCCTGCGCACGCTGGCGACGCCGATCCTCGACGCCCAGGGTTCTGTCATCGCCGGACTGAGCGTCACCGTGGACGCCATGCGCATGGACATGCCGACCTTTCGCGATCAGGCGCTGCCAAAGCTGATGCGGCTGACGAGCAAGGTCCAGGAACTCGCGATCAAGTCGGGACTGTTGAGCTGATCGCCTCTCCTGCCAAGACGCGATCTTGGCAGCGGCTATGCCGGGACGAGCGTCGCGAGGCCGGCTTCGATGATGGTGATTTCCTCGCTGACCTGCGCGATAGCCTGCTTCGGGTCGACACCGGTCACGGCCACCAATTGCCGCAGCAAATCCTGACGATGCGTCAAAATACCTTCCAGCGCATCGCGATCGTTCAGCCTCACATAGCCCTCAACGATCAATTCAACAGAACGGGACATAAGTACTCGCAATACAAGCTGGTTTCTGATCTCGCGAAAATACCGCGCTGGCGCGCGGCTGCGGGAATGAAGTCGCGTCAACCTTGACAGGTAAGATTAATGGCCGTGCAACGCACTGCCTAAACAGCGATGCGATCCAGGTCAGTGGCGATCCTGACGCTCGGAAAGATCTTCGCCGCTTCGGCCAAAATCTCGTCGTCCTCATAGCGACCCGACAAATGAGTCAGCACGAGCTGCTGCACATTGTTGGCGGCCGCGAACCGGGCCGCCTCCGCTGCCGTGAGATGGCCGTAGTCTCGCGCCGTCGCCGCATCCCGGTCCAGGAACGTCGCCTCGACCACAAGCAGATCGGCATCCGCGACATGCTTCGACAGTCCCTCGGTGGTCTCGGTGTCGCCGATCACGACCAGCTTCTTGCCGCCGCTTGGCGGCCCCAGAACAGCCCCCGGATCAATCGTCCGGCCGCCTTCAATCGTGATGGGACGCCCTGCGGCCAGCTCACCGCGCAGCGGACCATCGGGTACGTCAAGCGCCGAGAGACGATCAGGCAACAGATGGCGGCGCGGCGGACTTTGGAATGAGAAGCCAAAACTGTCGGTGTCGCGATGGCGGACCGGAAAGCAGTCGATGGTGAAGTCGCCGGCGTCGACGACCTGCCCTTCCGAGAGCGGCGCGAAATGCACGGAGATCGGCGCCCGCCCCTCGCCCCACAAGCCTGCCAGCATACGGATCACGATATCGAGCGTTTCAGGCCCGGCATGGATGGTCATCACATCGGAGGTCTGTCGCAGCCCCAAGGTCGAGAAGAGACCTGGGATACCCAGCACGTGATCGAGATGACCATGCGTGAGGAGAATGCGGTCGAGCCGCCGAAAGCCGGCGCCGCTACGCAGCAACTGCCGCTGCGTTCCCTCACCACAATCGACGAGGATACGCTGGCCGGCCGCCTCTATGAGGAGTGCCGGATGGTTACGTTCCGCGGACGGAACGCTTGCGGACGTGCCGAGAAATGTCAGGGCGAACATGTTGGTCCGTATTCCGAGACCGCCATACGCTGGGCGATCTCACCGTCCCCAATGCCACGCCAGCAGCAGCGCGTACAGGCCCATCGACGCGGCATAGAGTGCAGCAAGCAGTGCGTAGCCGGCGATCTGACGGCCAACCGCCGCCTTCGGCGTGATCCACCAGTCGAGCGCCTTGAACGCAGCTGGCACGAGCCACCAGCCGAGCAGCTGCGTGCTCACGAGATTGCCGATGAAGAGCGACAGCCAGATCGGCACACCATGGCTGTCGATCAGCGGCCTGCTGATGAACGTGCCCCAGAGATAGACGACGGGATAGAGCACCAGCAGGACGATGAGGTTGCTCTTCCAGATCAGGCCCGCACTTTGCTCAGGTGCCTGGGTCTTGCCGCCCGGGAACCAGAAATTGAAGCCGTAGCTCGCCCGCTTCACGTTCATGCCGGCGTTGAAACGCGCGCCCTCCTTCAGCAGAGTCTGCCGCAGAGGCGAGTCGAGCCATGCGCTGAGGTTCGCGTCGCCATCAAATGACAGGATGACGATCCACTCATCGTGCAGGCCCGGAATTGGCCGTTCGATCTTGTGACGCAAGAATCCCTTGAACTCGGCTTCCGCGGCCTGGATGCGCTGCTGCCAGGCCAGGAACGCGTCCTCCAATCCAACAGGTACCTTGAAGGAGATGACGGCGGAGACGGCGCTGTCACGCTCGACGCCAGTATCGGGCAGGATATGGACATCCTCCGAACCGACGAAGTAGCGCTGCACCTCGGCAATCAGTTTCGCCCGCACCTCGCTCTGCAGCCAGGCGCGCGCCGCGGCTGGGCTTGCGAAGCGCAAGACCGTCACCCAGTCCACATGCGCCGGCGGCTGCGGCGGCACCACCTCCTGGCCGAGGAAGCCGGGCCAGGCCTTGAGCACCTCGCCGACCTCGCCGTTCCAGCGGGCGAACGCGGCAAAGCCGTCGTCCGCAATGCGGCGCTGGATGACGAGAGCGACCGGCAGGCCAGCTCTATCGGGCGATCCGTTCATCGCGTCAGCTTCAGCTCTTCTTGTAGAGACGCTTGCCCATCACCCAGGTCTCGTCGACGCAGCGGTCGTCGCCGACCATCATGACGGCGAACAGCATGCTCGCGGCTTCATCCATCGTACGGGGACCGGCACCGTCCGCGATCAGCGACTGGTGCCACGCTTGCGCAGCCTGGCCGCCATTCGGATCGAGCGCGACGAAGTCAGCCTCCTTGCCCGGCTCGAAATTGCCGAGCTTGTCGTCGATATAGAGGCCCTCTGCGCCACCCAGCGTGATCGACCAGAAGCCGCGATAGGGCGAGAGCTTGTTGCGCTCGGCCTCCGCAAGATCCTTCCGCGCCGGATCGATGCTGCCGTCGAGCAGCGTGTTGTTGCACATGCCGACCTTGTAGGCATCGTCGAGCACGGAGATCATCGAGAAGCGGTTGCCGCCGCCGACGTCGGTGCCGAACGACATCTTCACGCGATGCTCCGGATCAGTGGCGCGGCCGAGACGGAACAGGCCGCTGCCGAGGAACAGGTTCGAGCACGGGCAGAACACCACTGCCGCACCCTTCTTCGACATACGGCGGAACTCGTTGTTCGAGAGATAGACGCCGTGGCCGCCGGAGAATTTTGGACCGACCAGGTCGAACTTCTCGTAGACGCCGAGATAGTCCTGGCAGTCGGGATGCTCGACCAAGACGCCGCTGCACTCGGCAGGGTTCTCGGAGATGTGGGTGTTGACCCAGCAATCCGGATGCTCAAGCTTGAGGCGCTGGCATGCTCTCAGCAGTTCCGGCGAGGCGCCGAAGGCGAAGCGCGGCGTGATGGCGTAGAGATTGCGGCCCTTGTTGTGGTACTGCGCGATCAGCCGCTTGCTGTCGCGGTAGAAATTCTCGGGGGTATCGACGAAATCGGCCGGTGCGTTGCGATCGATGCCGGTGAGACCCGCGATGACGCGCATGTTGCGGCGGGCGGCTTCCTCGAACAGTTCTTCGGTCGAGACCGGGGACGAACTGGTGAAGGCCTGGCAAGTGGTGGTGCCGGAAGCCAGCAGCGCGTCGAGGAAGCGCTTCACGCCTTCGCGCGCGTAGTTGCGATCGCGGTATTTGAGCTCTTCCGGATAGACCCACTTCTGCAGCCACGGCAGCAGCTGCTCGCCATAGGCACCGAGCACGCGGGTCTGCGGCAGATGGATGTGGCCGTCGATGAAGCCCGGAACGATGATGCGGTCCTTGATGTCGGTGATCTTCACACCGGGATGGGCGGCGGCGATCCTGTCGTAGGGACCGAAGGCCTTGATGACGCCGTCGGTGACGATCATGAGGCCGTCCTGATGGAAACGCGCGGCGGCCTGCTCGTTGCCGACGTGCTTCCAGGGATCGTCGACGAAGTCGAAGAACGTGCCGCGAATACCGACGGTGGTCATGATGTGATTCCTTCTTGTGTCTGTGTGGCCTGGCGCGCTGCGGGCAACGAGATCGCGAGCAGCACGCCCGCGACGGCGCAGAGGCTGAGATAGAGCCATCCGATCGGCGCCTGGGTCTCTTCGGGCAGCACCGCCGCGATCGCCATGGCGCCGCTGACAGCGAGATAGCAGAGCGCACTGATGAGGCCGCCGATCAGGCCATGGTCGCGTTCGAACAGGCCGAGGCCCATGCCGTACATCATCGGGCACAGCACGCCGCAGCCGCCGAGCACCAGCGCGCCGCCGATCGTGATGGATGCGAAATCGAGGCCGAGCGTCATGCCTGTCACGGTCAGCACGACGGCGCCGGCAAGGAACAGCGCGAAGGCGCCGAAGCCCAGCATCCGGGCCGGCAAGAGCTGCGCGAAATGCGCGCAGACGAGCTCGCCGGCGAGATTGACGCCGCCAAGGCCGAGCGCGACGAGGCCGTAGATGGCCGCGGAGTAACCGAGGCCGGTCTGGTAGAAGAACGGCGCGACGACGCCAAAGGCCAGCTGCGCGCTGGCGGCCGCTGCGAAGACCAGCACGAAGGCGAGGAAGCCCGGCCGCACCAGCGCATCGCGCAGGATGCCGGCCGTGCGGCGCGGATCGAACGGCGCGCGCCGGTCTGCGGGTAGCGTCTCGGGCAGAAGAAAGACGACGACCGTGGCGACGATCGCCGCAGCAACGGCAATGATGACGAACACGCCGCGCCAGGACGTCAGCTCGACGATAAAGCCACCGGCTGCCGGCGCAAGCACGGGTGCAAGGCCCCAGGCCGCGCCCAAGAGGCCGGAGATCGCGGTCAGCTCACGGCCGCGAAAGCAATCGGCGGCAACCGCATAGGCGACCACGAGGCAGGTACAGCCGCCGATGCCTTGCAGGAAGCGCAGTGCGAGCAGCAGCGAGGCGCTGGAGGCCATCGCACAAGCAACGCTCATGGCGATAAGCATCGATAACCCAGCAAGCAGGACGTTGCGACGGCCGAGCGTATCGGAGGCGATGCCGACAGGCACCAGCGCGAGACTCATGCCGAGCATGTAAGCGGTGACGGTGTTCTGCATCGACGCGGAGTCGGTTGCCAGATCCACCACCATCTGCGGCAGGCCTGGCGTATAGGCATCAAGTGGAATCTGGCTGAACGGTACGACGCACAGCAGGATCGGCACGATCCCCCGCTTCGCGCAACCGGCGTCCGAAGCAAGTGCAGTCATCAGCAACGCCCCCATGGTACCCGCTGGCCCCGTCTTTTCGTGCGCACAATGAGACGCGACGATGCGGGTTGCGGGTCTTGACGCGCGGGACCGTGCCACAACTGTGTGTAGAAATTCTTAGAGGTTCCGTTTCAATGCGCCCGACTGATGCTCAGGTCGCCGCGGCCTGAGGTTGCTCCGGCAAAAGCCGAAAACAACCCCATGCACAGTAGAAATCACGAGGGAATTTTGGAGCCTCACGCTGCGCGCTGAACCATTAACTGTTCGGAAGCCATCGCCGTTGCGAACGCGGCGCTCGCGCCGATCAGAGCAAGAAGCCCTTGAGAGCATCGAGAAACTGCCGCGGCGATTGCAGCTGCGGCACGTGCGCGCAGCCCGCAATGATCTCGAGCCTGGCATACGGCAATCCGGCGGCGAGCTCGTGCGACATCGGCGGCGGCGTCGCTTCATCGTGCTCACCGACCAGAACGAGGACCGGGACTTTGACGGTGGCGAGTTGAGAGCGGAGATCGAGGCTCGCCAACGCGTCGCACGCGGCACGGAATACATCGCGATCGGTCCGCAGGAACGCCGCACGACGATCCTTCATCAGCTCGGGATGCTGCTCCTGAAACTCCGGCGCGAAAAGACGCCGCATGGCAATATCGGTGATCGCCTCCAGTCCCTTCTCGCGCGACACCCTCGCCATGTTGCGAAACGCTTCGCGGCCGGGCTCCGAAAACGCAGCGCCACTGTCGGCGAGAACGAGCTTGCTGGCGAGCGCCGGATGCCGGATCGCCATCTGCAATGCGACGAAGCCGCCATAGCCGTTGCCGAGCACGATCGCCGGCGCGCCGCGCGCGGCGTCGCGCACAGCCTCGGCCATCCGGTCCGCGACCGCAGCAAGCCCGCCCTCCACCGCGCGTGAACGGCCGAACCCGGGCAGCTCCGGCACGATGGTCCGAAACGATGTCGCGAGCTCCGGCGCAATCGCATCAAAGCTCGCGCGATCCGACAACAGCGAGTGGAGCAGAAACAGCGGCGGCCCCTCGCCCGATTGCGCGGCGTTGACGGTCCCGTCGGCAAGAAGCCTATCCATATCCGGTCTTTCTCGACTGCGTCGGTCAGAACACGCGCGGCCCGCGTGCCTCATTGGCTCGATTGATAAATCAAATCGCCGGGAATTCAAGCATTCGGGTCTTGACGTGAAATATCAGGACTGAGACATTATGGCCATGGAGGCCCTATAAACCATGCTTTTGCGCGAGAATATCTACGGTCTTTTGCGAGCTGATATTTTAGCTTGCCGCCTCGCGCCGGGCGATGAAATGCGCGAGCAGGACCTGGCCGAGCGCTACGAAGTGAGCCGCCAGCCGGTGCGGGACGCTCTCTTGCGGCTCCAGCGCGAGCACCTCGTGACGGTGCAGCCGCGCCAGGGCTATCGGGTCACGCCGATCTCGCTCTCGGATGCCCGCGACCTCCTGCGCTTCCGCCTGGCGCTGGAGCCGGCCTGCGTTGCCGAGGCGATCGAAAGTGCGCCGGACAGCGTCTTGAAATCGCTCGACGAATTCCGCCGCTTCTCCGGCAACCACGAAGACTTCATCGCCTACAACAGGGGCTTCCACACCGCACTGGCGCATGCCTCCGGCAATCGCCGCATGGCCACCGCGCTGTGCGATTTGATCGGCCAGGCTGATCGGCTCGTCCGCGTCAGCATTTCCAATCTGAGGGGACATGATCCGGCAAAGCTCGTCGCCGAGCACGTCGCCCTGATCGACGCCATGCAGGGTCGCGAGACGCGAACCGCGGCACGCATCATCAAGGCCCATATCGGGGCCACCGAAAAGCGTGTTCTGCCGGCGCTCAAGCGCAACGCCGTCATCGTCGAAGAGAGGTCATCATGAACATTCCATCGAAACCCGCCTCGATCGACGTCGAAATCCATGGCAACTTCATCGATGGCCGGGAAGTCGAGGCCGGCAATGGCGCGATGCTCGACGTCCGCAATCCCGCGACCGGCGACGTCATCGCGCGTATCCCCAACTCGACCGCGGAAGACATCGACCGCGCCATGAAAAGCGCGCGCGCCGCATTCGAAGGCAAGGCCTGGGGCGGCATGGACACGCGCGCACGCGCTCGGCTGGTCAACAGGCTCGCCGACGCCTTCGAGGCCAATCTCGACAGCCTGTACCGGCTGGAGACCCTCAACAACGGCCGACCGATCAACGAGACGCGCGCGCAGCTCTCTCGCCTCCCCGACTTCTTCCGCTACTTTGCAGGCGTCGCGCTGTCGCGCCGCGATTCCGTGATCCCGGTCGAGGGCGCCTATCTCAATTACACGCTCCGCACCCCCATCGGCATTGTCGCCAATTGCACCCCGTTCAATCATCCGCTGATGATCCTGTGCAAGTCGCTCGCCGTGGTGCTGGCGACCGGATGCGTCACCGTGGTCAAGCCGTCGGAATACACGCCGCTGACGACGCTGAAGCTGGCGCAGATCTTCGCCGAGGCCGGCCTGCCGCCCGGCGTCTTCAATATCGTTCTTGGCCTTGGCCAGAGCGCCGGCAAGATGCTCGCCGAGCACGGCGACATCAATAAGCTGGTCTTGACCGGCGGCACCGAGGCCGGCCGCATCGCCGGCAGCGCGGCCGCAAAGGTGTTTGCGCATCAGACCATGGAGCTCGGCGGCAAGACGCCGGTGATGGTGTTCGACGATTTCGACGTCGACCGCGCCGTCAATTACGCCGCGTTCGGCGCCTTCATCGGCGCCGGCCAGACCTGCGTCTGCGCCTCGCGCCACATCGTGCAGGCCTCGATCTACGACGAGTTCGTCGAGAAGCTGAAGGCCAAGACCCGCACCATCCGCATTGGCGATCCCTTTGATGCGAGCACCCAGCTCGGCCCCGTGATCTCGGCGCGGCAGCGCGACCGCGTCCTCACCTATTCCGGCTACGGTCACCAAGACGGCGCGCGCCTCGTCACCGGCGGCGTTGCCGCCAAGGTGCCGGGTCACGAGAACGGCTATTTCGTCGAGCCGACGGTGTTCGCCGACGTCAGCTCCGGCATGCGCATCTTCCACGAGGAAGTGTTCGGTCCCTTCACCTCGGTGACGCCGTTCAAGGACGAAGCCGATGCGCTGCGGCTTGCCAACGACTCCCCCTTCGGCCTCGCCGCCGCGATCCGCACCCGCGACGTCGCACGCGCGCATCGGGTCGCCGCCTCGGTCAAGGCCGGCATCGTCTGGGTCAACGACCACCACCGGCTCGATCCGGCCTCGCCCTGGGGCGGCGTCGACGATTCCGGCATCGGCCGCGAATGCGGCACCGAAAGTTTCGACGACCACTTCAACACCAAGAGCGTGATGGTCGCCACGCACGAACAGCCGTTCGACTGGTATCGCGACACGGCCAACCAGAAGCGGTTGAACTGAGACGCCATGGAATTGAATAACTCGATGCGAGTTGAGGGGGCACCTCTCCCGTAGGGAGAGGTCGGGTCGCATCGCAAGATGCGATCCGGGTGAGGGGCTACGGTCTCACGAATGGTAGCGGCCCCTCACCCGGATCGCTCAGGCGCGCAATTGCGCGCCACAGCAATCCGACCTCTCCCCGCTGGGGAGAGGTGAACCCGGACAGCCGACCAAGCCTGCTTCCATCAGGCTCCAACGAGAAATTATTGGCGGCAGATCGCCCAGAGAAGGCGGGCCGCATCATCGGGAATAACAGTCAAGGGAGAGCGTATATGTCGACCTCGGTGAACGCAGGCAGCCGGCTTGATCGGTTGCCGATCGGGCCATTCCATCGTCGCATCATGCTGCTGATCGGCATCGGCATGTTCTTCGACGGTTTCGACATTTATATCGCCGGGACGGTGCTCAGCGTGACGCTGAAGACGGGCTTCTCGACCCTCGCCCAGAACGCGGTTTTCATCTCCGCGACCTTCGTCGGCATGATGCTGGGATCATTCGGCACCGGTTTTCTCGGTGACCGCTACGGGCGCCGCTTCACCTATCAATTCAATTTGCTGCTTTTCGGCCTTGCCTCCCTTGCTGCGGCGTTCTCGCCAAACATGGCCTTCCTGATCGCCTGCCGCTTCGTGATGGGCGTCGGGCTCGGGGCGGAGAATGTCGTCGGCTATTCGACGATGACGGAGTTCGTGCCCGCGCGCACCCGCGGCAAATGGCTCGGATTCACCACCGTGTGCGTCGTCACCGGTCTGCCTGTCGCGCTATTGGTCGCATCGGTGGTGGTGCCGCAATTCGGCTGGCGCTCGATGTTCGTGCTCGGCGGCATTGGCGCGCTGGTGGTGTGGTACATGCGCAAGTCGCTGCCGGAATCGCCGCGCTGGCTGGAAGCTGTGGGACGTACCGCGGAGGCGGACGCGCTGATGCAGGCCATCGAGAAGGAGGCGGCGCAAGGTCAGCCCTTGCCAGCGCCAGTGGCCACGTCATCGATCCCGGTCGCAGCCGATCTCGGCACGCTGTTCACCGCGCCCCTGCTGTCGCGGATGATCGTTGGTGCGGTCTGCCTGATCACCATCAACACCCTGCTCTACGGCTTCATCACCTGGCTGCCGGTGTTCTTCGTCAAGCAGGGCCTCTCAATCGCGACCTCGTTCGGCTATTCGCTGTTGATGGCGCTGGGCGCGCCGATCGGCTCGGCCATCGGCGCGCTGACCGCAGACCGCTGGGGCCGCAAGCCGACCATCATCGGCGCGTCGCTGGTCTCGGTGGCGCTGGGCATCCTCTATCCCATGATCTCGGATCCGATCCTGCTGCCGGCCGTGGGCTTTGCGCTGACCGTGCCGATCTACGTCCTGGTCGCGCTGCTGTTCGGCATCTACATCCCCGAACTGTTTCCGACCGAGGTCCGCCTGCGCGCGTCAGGCATCGTCAATACGCTCGGGCGCGGCGCCACCATCGTCACGCCGTTCCTGGTGGTGTCGCTGTTTGAAACGCGCGGCGTCGCCGGCGTGATGGCGCTGATGATCGGGCTACTGGTGATTCAGATCATCACGGTCTGGGCGCTCGGCATCGAGCCCAGGCATCGCAGTCTCGAGGAGCTGAAGACGGAGGAAGCGGCGGCGCCCGCTCTGAGTGAAGTGTCCTGAGAACTGCCAGCACCACGCTCATCGCGCTCATGACGCTCCGGTGGCTGACATCGGGGCGTCTTGCTTTGCTGCACTCTCCAATGGCAAGCTAGAGCGTGTACCCATAAATGCAATGTCAGCTCCTGAGCTAAGGGCGGAAATCTTCAGATCGGCCGAAGCACTACTGACCCACCGCAGACTTTGGAGCGAAATGCACGCTGTGGATTAAACTCGATGGATCCCTACGCTCCTTTAGCGACGCTCTTAGCGGCGAAGCCGTGCATGTTGAAGGCGCGTGAGGACCGAAAGAAGTTCAACGACGGGGTGATGTGGAACTAGCAGTTCGATAACTCGCTTGCGCGAGCTTCGTGTACTTAGGGATGTCACCTCCTTGCCCATCGCGACAAGTGTAGGAGGTCGTGCTGAGGTCTCCTGTCGGGGGCAGAGCCGACTTGATTTGCTCTGCGCAGTATTATGGCTCGTGACCCACACCGGACCTTCTCAGGCCGGCTGCCATGGTTCCTCACCATTTTCGCTATTGCGTTTGCCTACTTCAATCTCGGAGGGTTCAATGCTTTCAGCCCGGCGTCATGCCCTTCGCTTTAATGATGGCGCTTGCTTCTGGCGACCGGAGATACCCGAGCAGCGCTTTTGCGGCATCTCCTTGCTTCGTGTCCGCGGCAGCAGCACCCGTAAAGACAACTTCCTGCTGCAGGTCCGCAGGGAATGGGCCGACGACGTCTAGTCCAGGGGCGGTGAGCACATTTAGCAAGAACACGCCTAGCTCAGCTTCGCCCTTTTCAACTGCCGCAACGATTTCGGCTGGTGCCGCTTTTGCCTGAAGCTTGCCCTTGATTGCCACGGCGACACCAAGTCGCTCGAATGCTTTCATCACTTGCGCACCTGCGGCGCTTGCCGGCAGCGTCGCAATCGACCGTGCTTCGAGCAGCGCAGCCTTAAACGCGTCAGGTGTGCCGATGTTGGGCTTCGGAGCGCCAGCTCGCACCGCAACACCGAGGCCGACGCGCGCAACATCGGATGTAGTGCCGGCGGCGAACTTTGCACGTGCTCCTGCGTCCTGCATCACCTCGACCGGTACGACGCCGACGTCAAACGCCTTTCCCGACGTCGCCTCCTTGATCAAATTTGGGGTGGTGCCGAAGAAAATGTCGAGCTTGTGTCCAGAGACCTGTTCGAACTTTGGTTTCACCTCGGCCCACACCGCGGTCATCGCGCCGCCCGCCAGAACGCGCAGCTCGGCTGCCTGACCCTTCTCGCCCAGAAATGTAACAAAGACTGACGCGAGGAATGCCGCGCGCGCAAAACTCAACACAGTCATGATGTGCTCCCCACACGAGTTCGCGCAGCTTAGCAGTTCCGACTGATCAGCGCCAATTGCCTGCGTGCATGCAGCGAGTCACCCGGAGGTCCGGAAATGGCCCGTTGCTGACCTTCGCTCGGAGAGCCGCGACGTCTGCTTTCGGTAGATCAGCCGACTAAGGTGACGCGCTCTGCTATGGGCAGCTTGTGACCCGAAGCGGACTGGCGAACTATTGTGCGTCGTTCACGTTCCAGAATTAGATATGATGACGCCGCCAAGATGGGCCGCTGTTCCTGTTCCGCTCTAGTGGCCCGTACGATGATCGGTCACTTTCGGGGGGCCGTTTCCGATGCTGTGATCTTGGTTCTGAGCAGGCTGTGTATCCCCTAGGCCGCCTTGACCCACACAGCCACCGTAGCAACGGCCGCCGACAGTATTGCCGATTTCGTCTTCCGATCCTCGATGATCGCGCACAATGGGCGAACCATTTGAGGCGTTCGAACCGCCGTGTCCGCCGCCGGCATAGGCCGCGGTGGTCAATGTCGCGGTGAGCAGAATGAACAAGCTTGATTTGGCAAGGCGCGAAACGGCGAACATGGAGAGATTCCTTTCATTCACCAAAGATGCAAGAAGGTATCCTGATTGGCGAGGTCGTGAAGTGACGCTGCTCACAGTTGACCGAGCTTGCAGGCTGGCTAGACCCGTCAAGATGAACTTCCGCTTCTGGGCCGTCAGTGAAGTTGCGCCGCGTCTGACGGAGGTCCGCTCATTGCGGCAGAGCGGACCGGATCAACCTGAATTCTTCGCATATTGACCCCTTAGCCGACGGACTCGCGGCCGTGAGGCAAGCTCGGAGTTAACGGCGCGGTATCCTCATTCAATTTTGACGTGTGAGGTTTTTGGCGAATGGCCGTAAACTGGTGATCGTTACTTCCAGGAAGCGCCAAGGATCCTTCCCTCAGACCCGGCAACCTCGTCAGACACAAGAGCGGAGGCCCCATCATGATGGTGACGATGGCATATCCTCGGCTCCCGATGATGCGACACGTCAAATACGAATGCACTTGGATCGATAACCAGCAGAAGATGGTCGCGGATTTTGAAGAAGAGTTGTTGCAGCCGGTATACGCCGACGGCTCGCCGCGAAAATTCTAGAATCGTGGTTTTCGCCGGCTGGCTCGCGGATGGAGGCGCGTGATGATTTTCTGGCAACTGGTTAGTCTTGTCGGCGCGGCTTACCTCGGGACCGGGTTCGCGTATGTCCGGCTGACGTCATTAGACGCACACGATTTGCGCCTCCCGCCGTCAATTCTGAAATGGCCAATAGAGACGATTCCCAATTCGCGGTTCTCTTACTTGCTCATGTTCGCACTGCTCGTGGCGGTCATCATCTGCAAGTACGCCCAGGCCGCACAAGTTATGTCTTAGTGCGATCTATCAATGCCGCCCCTTGGCCCTTGAACGACATTGGGAGAATGCTGCTTTTCCGCGGCTGTTGGAGTTTGAGCGACATTAGGCCGCCTGCCGCTCAACGAGTTCACAGCCTACTCCCGCACCGACTGCGCCTCGACCGCCTGCACGGCGACGCTGGCCACCTGCCGCAGCGCCTCGCAGTCGGAGCCCGAGGACGCCATCACGCCCATCCCGACCGACACCGCTGAGACATAGCGCGCGAGCGCGGCAGGATCCGACGTCTTCTTGAGATCGCCTTCCGCCTTGGCGCGGATGAAGCGCTCGCGCAGCTGCTCTTCGTTCTGGGCTCTGCGCGCGGCGAGCTCGAAGGGCACGTTCTCGGAGCCGGTGCCGGTGGCGATGCCGCCCTGCACGAGCAGACAGCCGGGTGGATTGGCGGGATCGGTCTGCTTCTCGGCGATGCCCATCAGCATCCGCTCGGCGACCTCGCGGGCGGTGGGTGCGGACACCACCTCGTCCATCCAGGCGCCGCGCAACTTGGTGTAGCGGTCGAGCGCGGCCTTGAGCAGGCCTTCCTTGTTGCCGAAGCAGGCATAAAGGCTCGGCGGGTTGATACCCATAGCCTCCGTCAGCTGGGCAATCGTGGCGCCCTCGTAGCCGTGGCGCCAAAACACTTCCATCGCCCGATCCAACGCGACATCAGCGTCGAATTCGCGGGGGCGTCCCATGCCCATGTGAATGTTCTCCAAGGGTTCGATCAGCAAGTTCGGCGCCGTCCCTCAACCCAACGCCTGATCCTATCTATTTGTTCTGTCTTTCTTTTCTCTTCCGCCTTCCCAATCTTGCGGTAAGCGGCTACAATTTTCTTAGCGAACGGTACATAAGTATCTTGCGCTGCGATATCCAGCTCCACATCTGTAGTGAACACTACATATATGGAGCGCGCAAATGCCCCCCACCCAAACAACCTCTCGTCCCGGCCGTATCCGCCGTCTTCTCGGCGGCGTTGCTGTTGTGGGCGCCCTCGCCGTTACAGGCTCGATCGCATCAGGCCATTACTTCCGCGCCGCGCAGGCGACGGCAACCGCTGCCGCGGCCGAGCAGGCCGTGTCCGTAACGGTCGCGATGATCGAGCCAAAGCAGACCGTGCTGTGGGACGATTTCTCCGGCCGGCTCGAGGCCATCAACCGCGTCGAGCTTCGGCCGCGCGTGGCCGGCGCGATCCTCTCGACCAATTTTACCGAAGGCGCGCTGGTCAAGGCCGGCGACATTTTGTTCAAGATTGATCCGGCGCCTTATGCCGCCGAGGTCGACAAGGCTGCCGCCCAGCTCGAAGCTGCGAAAGCGCGCGTCGTGTTCACCCAAAGCGAGCTCGATCGCGGCGCGCAGCTGGTCGGCAATGCCGTGGTCACGCGCCGCGACTACGACCAGCGCGACAACGCCAATCGCGAAGCCATCGCCAATGTGAAGGCGGCCGAGGCGACGCTGCAGACCGCAAAGCTCAATCTCGACTACACCGAGGTGCGCGCGCCGGTGGACGGCCGCGTCGGCAAGATCGAAATCACCGTCGGCAACCTCGTTGCCGCCGGCACCGCCTCTCCCGTCCTGACCTCGCTGGTCTCGGTCAATCCGATCTACGCCTCGTTCGACGCGGATGAAGAGGTGGTGCTGCGCGCGCTGAACTCGATCGCCGATGGCACCGGCAAGCGCGGCAAGCTCGACCAGATCCCGGTGGAGATGGCGACCTCGGGCGGCCTCTCCGCCAAGGGCCACATCCAGCTGATCGACAACCAGGTCAACGGCCAGAGCGGCACCATCCGCGTCCGCGCGGTCTTCCAGAACGAGGACGGACGCCTGATCCCGGGCCAGTTCGCACGCGTGCGGATGGGCCAGCCGAAGCAGCAGACGCTTGTCATGATCGACGAGCGGGCGATCGGCACCGACCAGGACAAGAAGTTCGTCATGGCTGTCGGCGATGACAGCCGCGCGGTCTATCGGCCGATCACGCTCGGTGGCTCGGTCGATGGTCTGCGCATCGTCACCGCAGGCCTGAAGCCCGGCGATCGCATCGTCGTCAACGGTCTGCAGCGTGTCCGTCCCGGCGCCCTTCTCAAGACGGAAGTGGCGGCGATGGGTGCGCGCGGGCAGCAGGCCTCCAACCATAGCAACCAGGACGTGGTGCAACGCTAGTTCCATCATTCCGGTTCGCGCGACGCGTGCCGGCATGACGACTTCATAGAACGACCAAGACATCGCATCTCGCTTCCGGATGCGCGAGGCGGCTCGCGCTCCGGATACGGGAGAGCTGTCTCTCTTGCAGGGGCAAGACCATGAATCTCTCAAAGTTCTTCATTGATCGTCCGATCTTCGCCGGCGTGCTGTCGGTGCTGATCTTCCTCGCAGGGCTGATCTCGCTGTTTGCGATGCCGATCTCGGAATACCCCGATATCGTGCCGCCCTCGGTCGTCGTGCGCGCAAACTATCCCGGCGCCAATCCCAAGGTGATCGCGGAAACGGTGGCGACGCCGATCGAGGAACAGATCAACGGCGTCGAAGGCATGCTCTACATGTCGAGCCAGGCGACCACCGACGGCGCGATGACACTGACGGTGACGTTCCGCCTCGGCACCGACCCCGACAAGGCGACGCAGTTGGTGCAGAACCGCGTGCAGCAGGCCGAGCCGCGCCTGCCGGCCGTGGTGCGCCAGCTCGGCATCATCACCAAGAAGTCGTCGCCCGACCTCACCATGGTCGTGCATCTGTTGTCGCCGAACGGCCGCTACGACATGACGTATTTGCGCAACTACGCGGTGCTGAACGTCAAGGACCGGCTGTCGCGGATCGACGGCGTCGGCGACGTCCAGCTCTATGGCGCCGGCGACTATTCGATGCGGGTCTGGGTCGATCCGCAGAAGGCGGCCGAGCACGGGCTGACCGCCAGCGACATCGTCAAGGCGATCCAGGCGCAGAACGTCGAGGCCGCAGCCGGCGTGGTCGGCTCCTCGCCGAACGTGAAAGGCATCGACCTGCAGCTCTCCGTCAACGCCGAAGGGCGGCTCGCCAACGAAGAGCAGTTCGGCGATATCGTGGTCAAGACAGGCACGCGCGGTGAAGTCGTGCGTTTGCGTGACGTCGCGCGCATCGAGCTCGGCGCCTCCGAATACGGGCTGCGCTCGCTGCTCGACAACAAGCAAGCGGTGGCGATTCCGATCTTCCAGGCGCCCGGCTCCAACGCGCTGGAGATTTCCGACCACGTCCGCGCCACCATGGCCGAGATCAAGAAGAACATGCCGGAAGGCGTGTCCTACCAGATCGTCTACGATCCCACCCAGTTCGTGCGCTCTTCGATCGAGGCGGTGATCCACACGCTGCTGGAGGCGATCGCGCTGGTGGTGCTGGTCGTGATCCTGTTCCTGCAGACCTGGCGCGCCTCGATCATCCCCCTGCTGGCGGTGCCAGTCTCGATCGTCGGCACCTTCGCGGTGATGCACGTGTTCGGCTTCTCCATCAACGCGCTCAGCCTGTTCGGCCTCGTGCTCGCGATCGGCATCGTCGTCGACGATGCCATCGTCGTGGTCGAGAACGTCGAGCGCAACATCGAGGGCGGACTGTCGCCGCGCGATGCCACCTATCAGGCGATGCGCGAGGTTTCGGGGCCGATCATCGCGATCGCCATGGTGCTGATCGCGGTGTTCGTACCCCTCGCCTTCATCTCCGGCTTGACGGGACAGTTCTACAAGCAGTTCGCGCTGACGATCGCGATCTCGACCGTGATCTCCGCCGTCAACTCGCTGACGCTGTCGCCGGCCCTGTCGGCGCTGCTGCTCAAGGGACACAACGAGCCGAAGGATCGGTTGACGATCATCATGGAGAAGAGCCTCGGCTGGTTCTTCCGCCGCTTCAACAGGGCGTTCACCTACTCCTCGAGCAGCTACAGCGGCACCGTCACCAAGGTGATCTCCGGCAAGGCCGCGGTGATGGGTCTCTACCTCGTCCTCGTCGGCGTCACCGCCTTCCTGTTCCAGCAGGTACCCAGCGGCTTCGTGCCGGGCCAGGACAAGCAATATCTGGTCGGCTTCTCGCGGTTGCCTGATGGTGCCACGCTCGACCGGACCGAAGAGGTGATCCGCAAGATGAGCGACATCGCGTTGACCCAGCCGGGTGTCGAGAGTTCTGTCGCTTTCCCGGGCCTGTCGATTTCCGGTTTCACCAACTCGTCCAACGCCGGCATCGTGTTCTCGACGCTGAAGCCGTTCGACGAGCGCAAGGATCCTTCGCTCAGCGGTCCGGCGCTCGCGGCCGAGTTAAACAAGAAATATGCCGGCATCCAGGAAGCCTTCATCGCCATGTTCCCGCCGCCGCCGGTCAACGGGCTCGGCACCATCGGCGGCTTCAAGCTCCAGATCGAGGACCGTGCCGGCCTCGGCTATGAGGCGCTGAACGATGCGACCAAGGCGTTCATGGCGGCGATGCAGAAGGCGCCGGAGATCGCCGGCGTGTTCTCGAGCTTCCAGGTCAACGTGCCCCAGCTATTCGCCGACATCGACCGCACCAAGGCGCTCCAGCTTGGCGTGCCCGTGACGGAGGTCTTCAACACGCTGCAGATTTACCTCGGGTCCTACTACGTCAACGACTTCAACAAGTTTGGCCGCACCTACTCCGTCTATGTCCAGGCCGACGCGCCCTTCCGCGCCCGGGCCGACGACATCAGGCAGTTGAAGGTGCGCTCATCCTCCGGCGACATGGTGCCGTTGTCGGCGCTGCTCACGATCCGCCAGAGCGCGGGTCCGGAGCGCGCGATCCGCTACAACGGTTTTCTGTCGTCGGACATCAACGCCGCCGCCGCGCCGGGCTACTCGTCCGGCCAGGCGCAGGAGGCGGCGACGCGGATTGCCGCGGAAGTGCTGCCGCCCGGCTTCGCCTTCGAATGGACCGACCTGACCTATCAGGAGTTCATCGCCGGCAATTCCGGTCTCTGGGTGTTTCCGCTGGCGATCCTGCTGGTGTTCCTGGTGCTGGCGGCGCTCTATGAAAGCCTGACCCTGCCGCTGTCGATCATCATGATCGTGCCGATGGGCCTTTTGGCTGCGATGTTCGGCGTCTGGCTCTCCAAGGGTGACAACAACGTCTTCACCCAGATCGGCCTGATCGTGCTCGTGGGACTCTCGGCCAAGAACGCGATCCTGATCGTCGAATTCGCGCGCGAGCTCGAATTCGCCGGCCGCACGCCGATCCGGGCCGCGATCGAGGCGAGCCGGCTGCGCCTGCGTCCGATCCTGATGACGTCGATGGCGTTCATCATGGGCGTGCTGCCGCTGGTGCTTTCGACCGGCGCAGGCTCGGAGATGCGGCGCGCGATGGGTGTTGCCGTGTTCTCCGGCATGATCGGCGTCACCGTGTTCGGCCTGTTCCTGACGCCGGTGTTCTATGTGCTGCTGCGGACCATCACCGGCATGAAGCCGCTGGTGCATCATGGCAGCGACACCAGCGCCGCGCCGGTCCAGGGCTCAGTCACCAATCCCGGGCACTAGACCAGGGAAATCCCTGAGATCAACAACAGAACGAGCACGGTCTTGCGAAAGACCGTCTCGTTGACCCGGTGAAACGCGATCACGCCGAGCGCGGATCCGGCAAACAGCGCCGGCAGGCTGACGGCGAGGTCGACGAAGACTTTTGACGATAGATCCTGGTGTCCGACCAACAGGACGATCGCAAAGACCTGCATCGCCGCGATGAACGGCTGCACCAGGCCACGCTGCTCGCTCTTGGGCATGCCGCGCATGTCGCACCAGATCGTCGGGATCGCGCCGGGCATCGCCGTGAGTCCACCGACGAGCCCTCCTCCGAACCCGATCAGCGCAACCCAGTGCCGGCCGACCGCCTCGCTGGCCGTCACCAGCGTCGGTCGTAGCAGCATGTAGCCGGCATAGAGCGACACGACGATGCCAAAGCCGCGCCGGAGCAGATGCGTGTCGGTCGATTGCAACAGCGAGACCGCAATGGGAACGCCGATCAATCCGCCGACGATCAGCAGCAGGCTTCCCTCCCAGCGGATGCTGCGCCGGAGCGCCCACAGATTGGTCGCCTGCACGCCGATGCTGCACGCCATCATCAACGGCACCGCCTCCAGTGGCTGGAACACGCGCAATAGCACCGCACCCGCCACCGCGGAGAATGCGAAGCCCGAGAGCCCCGATACGAAGGCGCCGGCGAACACCGCGGCGCTGAGCAGCAGGAGGGTTGCGATGTCAGGCATGGTCCGCTCTCCGCTCAGTCGTAGGGAATTGGGGCGACGGGCGCTCCGGCGCTGTCCACGCACGCCGCAGGCTCGCGCGGAAACGACACCTGCATCGCATGCGCGTGCGATCGCTCCAGCATGACGAGGCCTGCGAGTTGAAGGGTGACGAGCGCCGCGGTGAGAGCAATTGCGACAATGTTGAGGTTACGCGTGCTCGAGACTGCGGCGACTGGCCGAATGCTCGTGCGGATCAGATCGGTTGGCATTTTCTGAAAGTTCCTCTTCACTGCGGATAAAATCGATTTGGTTCAAAGGCGACGCTTCGTGCTGCGCTTTCAGGAGATGGCGATAGCGCCGCAACACGCGCCGCGCCTCGATTGCGCGCTGCTCATGCAGCGCTGCGAGCATGCGATCAACGACGCCGTGGAACATCCCGACCAGGCTCCGCAATGTTGTTCGCATGATAATCTCCTCTCAACCTGCAAGCGAGATTGATGGGATTCACCTCCACGCGCTGTGAGTTGCTTCACACCAGGCGCGAACGCGAAGAACAAGAAATCGTGTGTGATCTGGTAGGAGAGAACGCAGCAAATCGCGTCACCCGAACGAATGACGCGCAAAAACATTCTGATGATCAATTTGCAGGCGAGGCGCTGATGCTTTCTTCAGCGCATTGATGCGTCAGTGGACGAGCGGATTGGAGAACCCGGCCGCGAGCTTGACGAGGTCGGCCTGACGCGAGACTCCCGTCTTGGCGAAGACGCGATGCAGATGCGTCTTCACCGTCGTCTCCGCGATCCCGAGCGCGATCGCGGTCTCCGGAACGCCGCCGACCTCGACGATGGATTGCAGAACCCTGAGCTCCGCAGGCGTCAATCCGAACGTACGGTCGATCAGGCCGGCACATGACTGACTGTCGACCTCGGCCTTCCAGACAAACAGGGCTCCGACCGCGCCACCGGCCGTTTCCGCTCCGTTACGCAGCAGCGAGGGCAGCGCGATGATTTGCGCGATATAGTAGGAGCCGTCGTGCGCCATCAGCGGGATTTTTTGCTCCGAGGCTGCCGCCAGGGCAACCTCGCCCGCGTCACGAAAGATGTCGCGCAGGACGGAGTTTGCTGCGGACGATCTCGCCACGAGCCTCCCCGAAACCGATCGCAGGACGTCGTCGGCGGCGAGCAATGTGTCCGCGGCCGGATTGCTGTGGACGATATTGCAGGCCGCATCGAGCAGAATGACGCCTGCAGTCAGTCGATCCACGACGTCGGCGATCGCGGTCGCGCGCTGCTGCTTCCGCTCGATCGCGCGATTGATCATCAGGGCCCGGCTCGCATGCGAGACGACGGCCTGCATTCTCGCCCGCTGCACCGCGTCGAGCATCTCCTTGCCCGGAATCACGGTCAGCAACATCGGACACGACGACCGCGACTGCTCCAGAACCACGTTGGCGACGTCAGCGCAGCCCTGTGGACGCAGCCATTCCTGATAGAAGCGCCCGCGGCGATATTCGTCAAAATTCACGAGGTCGGGGATGTTGCGCACCTCGCCATAGCGGGGAAGCCTGGCAAGGGGATCGTACTGGGCGTAGGTTTCGGCATAGAGCTGAATGTAGTGCGGATCGACCCCGCAATAGTAATGCGTCGCACCGGACTTGCTGATCGGGTCCTTCGAAATCAGACCGCAGGCCCGGCTGCCGAAGAACCCATTGAGCATGACGACCACGTCGCCCCACAGCCCAGGGTCGAGACCCGCATCATAGATGCGCTCGATCAGATCGGACTGTTTTGGAGGTCGGGGCATCGGAAGTGCCAATGGTCAAACAGGCGATGGCGAAATGTTCTTCTTGCCCGGCGGCCTAGGTTGGTCTGTCACAGAAGCAAAAGGTTCAACTCCGGCAGTGATCGCCAAATTATCACAACCACCGCATGCGGCATCCTCCGATCGGAGGATGCGCCGGCCGGGCGGATGGAGCCCGGCCGGCAGGCGTCGCGTTCAGGCCGCCAGGGCTGATGCCGGCTCAGAACGCGACGCGGAGGCCCCCTTTCGCGGTTCCGGTGCGGCTCTGATCGGACATCACCATGCCCTCCACGGCACCGAATACGGATACGTTCCTGGTCGTGCGATAGTCGAGGCCGAAGCCCGCGACCGCGCCGACCGTACTTCGGCTGCCCGGCGTAACGAAGGATAGATTCTGCCCGAGCAGCACCGTGTTGATGCCGGTGTCGCCGACGCGCTGGAGCGCGATCACGCCGCCATGGACGTTCGCCCTGAGCTCGCCGCTGTCGAAGTGTGTCAACCTGGACAGATCGACCTCGCCGCGCTCCTCAAGATCCTGGAGCGTGCGGCTGCCGACCGACAAGCCCTGCGCGGAGCCGGTCTCGCCATAGCCGTCAAACCGGCCCGCGACATAGCGCAGCTTTGCCGTCGGCGTCAGCAGATAGCCGCTGCCGATGTCGAGCCTGTAGCCGTAGGCGAGCTCGGGGCTGATGTACCAGCCGCTGTAACTGGCGCTCGCCGTCTCCATGCCGCCGACCACCGCGTTGTTGAGCACCAGCCGCCGCGATTTGTTGTCGGCATTGCCGCCCTGGATGGTGAAGTCCAAGAACTGCGCGGCCCATTCGAAGCGGCTGTAGGCGCCGGCAAAGACATAGTTGGTGTCGACGGTCTGCGAGTTGAGATCGACCGAAAGGCCGCCCTGCCCGCCGCCGAGAAAGGCGCCGACCAGCCAGTTCGGCTGCATCTTGCGATCGATGCCGATCGCACCGCCCCACGCGGTCGAGGTCGCGCGCAGCGTCGAGGCCGTCTCGTCCTGGATGCGCTGGCCGCCAAAGCTGTTGGCCCAGACCGTGATCGGCGCCGGATCGGTCCAGAGACTCTTCGGTGCCTTGGTGAAGGGACCGGCCTGCGCGGCTTCAGGCGCATAGGCCATCGCCATCATGTTATTCGCGCCGGACCCGGTGCCGCTCAAGCGGCCCTGCACCAGCGAGGACACGCCGCCGGTGAAGTCCATCAGCGTGCGGTCCGTCTGGGCGAGCGCAGTGGGATCGAGGGTTGCCAGCGTCGTGCCGGAGACGACTGACGGGCCATCGAAGCCCGACGTAGTGGCGTTGATCGTGCCGTTGAAGTTGACAAAGGTCGGCAGCGCGACGGTGGTGAGTGATGAGACCCTGCTGCTAGGCGCCACAAGGCTCACGTTGACGACGTCATTGCCGAAGCCGAAATCCACAACGCCGTTGATCTTCGAGCCCGGAAGCAAGGTCAGCGTATCGGCCGCATTGGTCAGCTTGATCGCTGTCCCGCCGGTCCCGGTGATGGTTCCGGCATTGACAATGGTCGTGGCGCCCCCCGACGATTTGATTGCGACATTGCCGCTGATCGTGCCGGTATTGGTCACGCTGCTTGTGACATTGGTCGCGATGGCGAATGGACCGCCCGTAATGGTGCCGGCGTTGACGATCGCGGCGGCGCCCTGCGCGAAGACACCTTCGATGGTGCCGGCAATGGTGCCCCCCGCCAGGTTCGACAAATTGAGCGCGCCTCCGGTCAGGATGCCGTTCTTTGCCGTGATGGACCCGGAGTTGACGATATCCGCCCGCCCACCGGAAAAGACGCCATTGGCGCCTGCAGTCCCACTGATCGTGCCGGAATTCTGCAGGGTAACCGCGGTGACGGCCTGGACGACGTTCTCCCCCACCGCGCGCAGCGTGCCCGAGTTGACGACGTTTGCGGTCACGGCATCGACCGCGGCGCCGGCTGCAGTCGACTCGACAATGCCGGCATTATTGACGGTCGCACTGGGCGCGCTGACGCCGAACTGACCGGCGGAAATGAGCCCTCCGGACGCGTTCGAGACCGTCACGCTATTTCCGGCACGAACGGCCGTGCCGCCAGTTGTGCCTCCTTTGATGGTGCCGGCATTGGCGATGTTCGCGTCCGTCAGCGCGGAGATCGCCGTCGAATTGACGTTGGCGCTCTGGATGGTCCCGCCGGTGTTGTTGTTGACGGTGACTGCGCCCGACACCGACATGATGGCGCTGCTCTCGCCCGCGATCAGTCCTGTGTTGGCAGCGACATTTACGGTGCCGGCGTGGATGCCGACACCGCCCGTGGCCAATGCCGTGATGCTTGCGGCATTGGAGACAGTTGCCGTGACCGCATCGATGGCGAACCCGCCGGCATCGAGCGCCGAGATGACACCAACATCGTTCGTGATCGTCGCAGTGGTTGCAACAATCCCGGCGCGTCCGCCGACGATCCGGTCCGACGTTTTAGACACGATCACTGTATCCGCCTCGATGCCGACCCCGCCCGCAGCGAGGGCGTGGATATCGCCCGCATCGACGATCGTGGCGGTGCCGATGACTCGAACGGCGACGCCATTTGCGGCGCTTGCAAAAATCTCCCCGCCGACGTTGTTGATGGAGGCGCCGGCTCCGGCGCTGACACCGATTGCGGCACCTTCGATGCCCGAAATATTGGTCGTAATGGCCACCGAACCAAGGACATTGACGGCGATGCCGCCCGTTCCGAGCGCCGAGATTGTCCCGCGGTTGTCGATCGAGGCGTTACCGCTCGCGGCGATAGCAGTGCCATTGGCGCCGGTTGCCGTGATGAACCCGGTGTTGGCGACGGTGGCGTCGGCCGTTGCGGAAACGCCGAACCGGACACCGGAAATCGTTCCGGTATTCGCGGTCAGCGTCAACGTGGTTGCGCTGATTCCGATGGAGTTCGCACCGATGCCGCTGATCGTGCCGGAATTGCTCACGGTGACCGTCGTCGCGTCGATGCCGCGCCCTCCGAGGCCACTCGCGATCGTTCCGGCGTTGTCGAGCTTGAGCGCCGACGCCGTGATGCCATTGAATCCCGAGATCGTGGCTCCGATGGCATTGGAGACCGTCACATCTCCGGCCCTGAGCCCGGCTGCGTTAGGTCCGTCAATCGTGCCGAGATTGCTCAAAACGCCGCCAAAGCCGGTCACGATGCCGAAAAAGCTTCCGTGAACGGCCGCGCCCGCATTGATCTGATAACTGTTGTTGTTGTCATTGGAGGTGCCGTATCCCGTAACGCCGCCTTGCTGCGTATCGACATTTCCCGAGCAGACAATGCTTGCGTTGTTCACCGGCGCGACCGGTGTGCAGGCCGCCTCGGCCCGGTCGATCACCAGCAACGGTGCCAGCAGAATTGCCGAGGTCGGAACCTGCAGCAGGCGGCGGCTGACAGTTGCGAGAAGTCTTCGTTTCATCTTCATTCCCCAAGCGGAGCCCGCCGCGACCGGCGCATAAGCCCATTGCGATCAACCTCCTCCGATCGGAGGAGGCAGATGCTGCGACCTGTGAATCGCTGATCGCCAAGGTAGAAAGACCTGCTTCGTCCGACTTGGACGGAAGCGACCGGCATTCGGCTCAGAACGAACTAACGCTCTTTCTCGTGCACTGGTGCAAAGTTACGACACGGCTCGCGCGCTCACGCCTGGTCCCAGCCCGCCTTCTCCGCACTCTCGGCCCAGACCGCGGCGCGATAGATCTCGCGGCCGCCATCGTCCCTCACGCGGATCCAGGCATCGCAATCGCGCAAGTCATCACGCCAGACGAAGAGATGTTTGGCCATCTCGTCGGCGACGACAAATGTCGCCCTGGCATGCTCGAACACCATCCCACCCGGATCGATCTTCACGACATTGCCGACCAGGAGGTCGAAGAAGAAGCGGCGCATTCAAAACTCCGGCGGACGGCGCCGCACGCAACCCTGCGTCATGACCTGTGCGCCGCCCCAGGATTTCGGCCCGAGATAGGTGCACCTGCCCTGACTTCCCGATCATGACTGAGGCGAAAAATTCCTCGGCTTAACTCAAAATCAACGACCGAACGAGCTCGGTTCACGCGCTCACTCCGCCGTGCCACTCCTGACGTCGCTCGGCGTCGCGCCGTAGGCCCGTCGGAACGAACGGTTGAAATAGGAGAGATCGCCGAAGCCGACGTCGTAGGCGATCGACGAGACCGGACGCTCGGCGAATTCCGGCTCCCGCAACATGCGATGGGCGCGTTTCAGACGCTGCTCGATCAGGAAGGAAGAGAATGTCCTGCCGTCGGCCTCGAACAGGCGTTGGAGGTAGCGCGGCGTGACGCCGAGCTCCTGTGCGACGCCGGCGACCGACAGGTCATGCCGCCAGCAATTGTTGACGATCATGAATTTCGCCTTGCGCAGGCGGGCGGCCTTCGCGCCGCCCCGACCGGCGCATTCCCTGGCATCGTCGGTGGGGCCGAGCACGAGAGCCAGAAGATCATGCAGATGTCCGACACCCAGTTCGCGCAAAGCCGGCCTCGCAAACCCGTTCTCCCGGACCAGCGAGGTCGCGTAGTCGACGAGCACCCTGATCTCGCTTGGCCGGTCCCGGATGATGCGCATCACCGCGTCGTCGACATCCATGATCATCGGCGCGAGAATGCGCCGCGGCACACGAAGCGAAAAACAATCGCCGGCCAGATGCCGCTCGAGCACCACCGTATCCTCGGCGCTGGCCAACACCGCTTCTCCAGGACCGAGCAGCAGTTCCCGACCTCGCGCGGATATCCCGATGGCTCCGGATCGAACCACGACCAGGGCAAGGCTGTCGTCACCGTCGACAACCAGTTCCTTCGTCCTGATAAGTCGAGCTCCCGACAAATTTCCCGTCATCATCTGCGCTTCAGGCACGGCGTAACAGTTGAAGGTCGCCTCGAGCGGCTGCCCTTCGTTCGGGGCAACCTCGGCTTTGACCACCCCGCAGCGATAGAATTCGCGCAGCAGCGCAAGACGCTCGTTTTCGGGAACGTCGTTTGTCGACACGTTGAGAGTGGAAGACTGGTCCTTGCTGCTCACTGCAATCTCTCCAACCGACGAGCAGGCTCGGCCACGCGCTGTTGTTGCCTCGCACCCGTTCCGGTGCCATCGCGCATTATCTTTGTGGCGCGCATTGCCCTTCTCATTTCAGGAAACGTTCCATACGAAAGTGTCAAATGACACGCGTCATACGTTCGGAGGACGCGTGCAGCCTGACCTTCACAATGGATTGAGATCGCGCAATTTCGTCGCGCACAATATGAATTGGATCACACGGCGTCGTCCGGGCCGGTCGCCTGAACGAAAGGAGCCGCAAAGCCTGCCGCGATCTTCACGAGATCGGCCTGCCTTCCAGCCCCGGTCTTCTCGAACAGACGGCCGAGATGGGTCTTCACCGTGGTCTCGGCAATTCCAAGCTT
>Ga0209148_1000559_pt1 | contig 35257 bp, 22 predicted proteins | sample AraplaCol_mMF_r2_2_FD_184288 | JGI IMG/M metagenome (GOLD analysis project Ga0209148, IMG submission 184288) | Arabidopsis root microbial communities from North Carolina, USA - plate scrape CL_Col_mMF_r2 (SPAdes) (version 2) | ecosystem: Host-associated > Plants > Roots > Endosphere | place... | reverse complement strand
TACCTGTTTAGACAGCAAGGCATACTCCTCTCCGGCTATCAGCTGTTTATCAAATCCTACTTCAAAAGAGAACTCCAGGGTTTCGTCCGTATAAGTGGTGTTTGCCCTTTCTTTGATGAATCTTAATAACTGGTTACGGAAAGATTTAAGGAGATAATAATTAAAGCCTTTATCAGCGGAGATGGAGGTACGGTATTTCCAGAGGGAGATGAATGTCTCCTGGATGGCATCCTGTACCAGGTGAATATCTGTGGTAAACTTCTTACCATAGTTGTACAGCAACTCATTATACTGTGTATATAATGCTTCCAGGCTTTGTACATTGCCTCTCTTTAATCCGTCCCATAAAGATTGTTCACCTGACAATACGACTGTTTTGTTTTAACCCTATAAATGTACTATACATTTAAATATAACCAAAGGAGGGCTTATATGACAAAATATTTATTGTTAAAATTTTTAACAATAAATATTTTGTCAACGTATAAATACGCATTTTTCTCCTTGCAACGGATTGCAAATCAACATTTATTTTTTTTGTAACTGATGTTGTTCTAACTTTAATATGGAACGAGCATGCATGCAATTCCTAAACGTTATGTGATTTTTCATTCACCCCAATTTTTCTGACTCGCTAGTCTGGACTTACCCAATTTATTGAACCTGTTAAATCTCCAATTGTCGAAGGACACGAAGAAGAGGAATCCTATTTCATTTTAATTCACTCCAAAAACACCACATTCAACATGTCCAATCTCAAAATCACGGACCTGGTAGCCGATCTTAAAAAGGCTAACACTCAATGGCAGGCAAGAGAAACACCCGTTTCAGTACTGTCTGATCCACAGCAATCAGCGCTGCTGGGCGTAGTTGTTAATAAAGCGGAACTGGATTCCGTTATGAAACCCACTGCAGGTGCGGCTCCTACCCAGGCAACATTTGCTCCGGCAGTAGACTGGCGTAACCATAACGGGAATCATATTACTCCCGTTAAAGACCAGGGCGGCTGCGGTTCATGCGTATCTTTCTGCACCACTTCCGTAACAGAGGCAATGGCTTCTATTGAACTGGGACAATTACTGGACCTTTCTGAAGCAGACCTGCATTTCTGCTCCTCACATGGCGCCAATTGCGGCGGATGGTGGCCTACAGATGCATTCACACAGATCAAAACCCGCGGTATTCCTGATGAACCTTGTTTTCCGTACAACACCGCTTTCCCGGGTAATAATATCTGGCAATCACCTCCTCATTGCACCGTAGGGCCCAACCGCGATGCAAGAGCTGTAAAGATCACAAACTCTACTACGATCGCTGATGTAACAGCCCGTAAAAACTATATTTCCAATAATGGTCCCTGCTCTGCAGTGATGCATGTATACGAAGATTTCTTCTCTTACGCTAATGGCGTGTATACCCATGTAAGTGGTGTAGATAAAGGCCTGCACTGCGTAACAGTGATCGGCTATTCAGAAGCTGAACATTGCTGGATCTGTAAGAACTCCTGGGGCGCCGGATGGGGCCAGGGTGGTTTCTTTAAGATCGGCTACGGACAGGCTGGTATTGATACTGAATTCCCATTCTGGACTGCCAGTGGCGTAAAATTACCTGCCCCTGCTCATGGCTGGCATGGTTATGAAAACCTGGGCGGCCAGCTTACATCAAGACCAAACGCTGTTTCCTGGGCGGCTAACCGTATTGATGTAGTGGTAAGAGGCACAGATTCTGCTGTTTACCATAAATGGTGGAATGGCAGCTCCTGGCTTGGATGGGAATCTCTTGGCGGCGTTATCCAGGGCGCACCTGCTATCTGCTCATGGGCGAGTGGCAGACTGGACGTATTTGCCCTCGGCATGAACCATCACCTGTGGCACAGGTACTACCAGGGCGGATGGAGCGGATGGGAAGACCTGGGCGGTATGCTCTCTTCCGAACCAGCCTGCGTTAGCTGGGGACCTAACCGCATTGATATCTTCGCACGCGGTATGAACTCTTCTATGTGGCATCTCTGGTTCGATGGTGCATGGCACGGATGGGAAGATTTAGGCGGCATTATCACTTCAGCACCTGCCGTGTCCTCATGGGCCAGTGGCAGACTGGATTGTTTTGCACGTGGTACCAACAACCACCTGTTCCATAAATGGTTCGATAATGGCTGGAGCAACTGGGAAGATTTACAGTCTAATATGATGGGCAGTCCTGCGGCACAATCATGGGGTCCTAACAGGATAGATGTATTCTATCCCGGACAAACCTACAACATGATGCATAAATGGTGGGATGGTAAGAGCTGGAGCGGAGATGAAAATCTCGGCGGCGTGCTCTCTTCTGATGTGGGCGTTTGCTCATGGCAGGCAGGCAGACTGGATTGCTTTGTTGAAGGCACAGATTCTGCAATGTATCATAAATGGTATGTATAATACATAATAGGGAGTAGTGACTAAAGCTCCGCGTTTGTAGCAAAATTCAACAAAAAACACTAATATTTGCTATAAACACGGAGTTTTAGTCACTCCCTTTATAAAACACGTATCATATGGAAATCGAAGTAAAAGAAATCAAGGTAGGCACATCCTTACCTATCATACTTCCAGGATTAGGTACTGCCGGTTTTCAATGGTTTTTTAAGGCAGATACAGAAGATTTTATCGATATAAAACCCTATCATTATACAGTTGACGCCATGTTGCAACAGGCCGGTAACAGCAATGATGATGTTTTCCTCATAACAGGTAAAGCCCCCGGCCTTACAAACGTAACTTTTGAACAAAGAAGGGTCTGGGAAAAAGACGGAGTGGCCATTAATACCAAAAAACTGGCCATCACAGTTGTATAAAAGCAGCTATGTTACACCCAATTTAGTTATTGAAATTATAAATATATATTCCCTACCCCCCCATTTTTTCTTTCCTACAGTATTTAGATGAGAAGGTTAAAAAGTGTAGGCAGGAGCATCGCTTTCAGGTGTTCCATGCCTTGTGTGCGGCTATACCCTGATCATACCCATTTACGGCCACGGTATGCCTATGCCTGTACCGTTGGTCCTTTTGTTTAATGCTAACCTATAATGACCATTCATGAAGTGTACCTTTACCGTTATCCTGCTGGCAGTATTACTGACCGGCACTAATGTCTTATTTGCCCAAATCTATACGCCTATTGCCGTCACAGGGTTCAATAATGATATTGTGGCAGAGGCAGGGAATAATGCAGTTGCTGTCACCTCTACCGTAATAGACGGAAGTAATCACGTTATCTATACGACCGGTTTTGCTGCATTGAACGGAGTAACCGGTGGTATTATCAATACAGGCACCATTGTCAGCGGTACCCGCACTTACCAGATGGCGCCCTTTAACGCTAACAATGCGCTGTATCTGTCTTCTGCCGGTAATGTGGCCAATACCACCGGAACCGGCACACTCACTTTTGCTACGCCTAAATCCTACAGTAATTTAAGCCTGCTGGCCTTTGGTACAGAAAACAACAGCATAGTTACGGTAACCCTCAACTTCACTGATGGTACTACTGTGAATGCCGGGAACATTACCATTAAAGACTGGTTTGGCGGCAGCCCTTTTTTAATCAGTGGTTTTGGCCGTCTTACCCGGTTAACCGCAGCACCTTATACCGTAGATGGGATACCTGGCAATCCACGTATGTATGCCTTCGATTTTTTAGTGCCCTGTGCTTCTCAATCAAAACTGGTGCAATCTGTCACCTTCAATTATATTCCCGGCAGTAATCCCAGCACCAGAGCGCTGATCATGGCGGTTTCCGGAGTGAGTTATACGCCCATCACCTATTCACAGGTGGTAACCAATCCTGTTTGCGGTGGCTCCAATGGCAGCATTGCACTCACAGCCACCGGTGGTACTTCTCCTTTAACCTATAGCTGGAATACTAACCCAACCCAAACAAATGCGACTGCCACCAACCTGGTGGCAGGGTATTATGCCTGCGCTATCAAAGACGGCAACAATTGTATTACCACCGTCTTTGATACCCTTGTACTGAGATCCCTGGCCAGTATCACGGCAGTCGCCAATCCTGCACAGATATGCAGCGGGGCTGCTTCTTCCCTGTCCGCAACAGCTACAGGCGGTACGGTAAGCGGATATACCTGGAACCCCGGTAATATCAGCGGAAATAATACTTCCGTTACGCCCGCCGTTAATACCCAATATATTGTTACGGCAAAAGATGCATTCGGATGTGTGCTTGCAGATACTGTTGATGTAACGGTAAAGCCTACACCCAGTGCTGCATTTGATATACGCCAACCGGCCGTTTGCCTTGGCGTTCCGGATACATTGATGTACACGGGTGCAGCCGGCCCCACCGCAACTTATACCTGGGACGGTGACGGCGCTCCCGTGCAGGGGGGTATTGCCAATTTGTACTGGCTGAATTATACTACTGCCGGTACTCATACTGTATCGTTACAGGTTACTGAAAATGGTTGTGCTTCTCCTGCAGTAACACACCCGATCACAGTACAGGCCCCGCCTGTTGCTGGTTTTAGCGTGAGTAAAAATCCGGTTTGTACAGGAGAAGTGGTGACGGTTACATTTACCGGCACGGCCAGTGGCGCAGCTGTTGCACAATGGAACTGGGGAGGCGGTAGCCTGCAAAGCGGTACCGGCCTTAATCCGCAACTGGTAAAATACCTGACCGGCGGAACTATTTCACTGACTGTTACCGACGGTGTCTGCATAAGAACTGCTACTCCTGTAGTAATGAATGTTATTGCAAAACCCGCTGCAAAATTTACGCCCGATATCATCACAGGCTGTACCCCTGTTACGGTAAACTTTACTAATCAATCTACTCTTGCAGATTCTTATAAATGGTTTTTAGGAGATGGTGGTACTGCTACCAGTAAGAATACCTCTCATACTTATAGCAATAACGGCACTTACACTGTTACACTGATAGCCGGCTCACAACAGCTGTGTTTTGATACCCTGATAAAAACAGCGCTGATCAATGTTATCCCTCCTCCTATTGCTAGCTTCACCGCACAACCGGGCGAGAACATTCCGGTAGAATATAAAAATGCAACGTTCAATTTTACCAATGCATCACAGCATGCAACTACCTATGAATGGGAGTTTGGCGATGGTATTACCTCTTCAGAAATTAATCCTGTTTATAAATGGGCATTACCGGGCAACTACCGCGTAACCCTATACGCCAGGAATGATATAGGATGTATGGACAGTACCAGCCGTGCATGGTATAAAATAATCCCTGATCTCGTACTGGACATACCCAATGCATTCAGTCCGAATGGAGACGGTATCAACGACCGCTGGAACCTGGACGGATTAAAGGCACGCTCTGCATGCCAGATAGAAGTATTTAACCGCTGGGGACAAACTGTCTACAAGAGCAATGGGTACACCGTCGGATGGGATGGTCTGCGACAAGGGAAACCAGTGAGCGAAGGCACTTATTATTATGTAATCACAACAGCGCCCGGAGAGAAACCTTACACCGGATGGGTAGTCCTGTTACGCTGATAAACGCTTTAACATCAACCAAAAAATACAAGTGAATGAAACGTATTTTTATTGTTACACTTATGTTGACAATATGTACCTGCAAATTAAAAGCACAGACCTATTCTCCTGTTGCTATAACCGGGTACAATAATGACATAGTTGCTGATACAGGAACTAATGCTTTAGCTGTTACTTCTACGGGAGTGGACCTTCAGCAGAAGATCCTTTATTCGCGGGGCTTTGCTACTACCAATTCCATAGCAGGAGGTTTAGCAGATAACGGTACAATTGTAAATGGCCAGCGTACATACCAGCTGGGTAATTATTCCCTCAACAATGCCTTATATCTTTCTGCCAATGCATTTGCAGCCAATACGCTTGCATCCGGAAGTCTTGCATTGGTAACACCGGCCACCTTTACGAAAATAAGTATACTGGCATTTTCTACTGAGCAAAACAGTATACTGGATATCAGTCTGAAATTTACAGATGGTACTGTTATTTCCGGTGGAACAGTGAATGTTGCAGACTGGTTTGGAGGTCCGGGTGCTGTTATTTCAGCCGTAGGCCGTATACAGCGTATTGCTTCTCCACCTTATGTTGTAGAAAACCTGGCGGCCAATAATCCCAGGTTTTATCCGATAGATATTAATATTCCCTGCGCGGTGCAGTCGAAAATGCTGGATTCTATCTTCTTTAACTACGTGTCCGGTGGCGGTAATGATTCCCGGGCAGTTATCCTGGCGCTTTCTGCAGTGAGCTATACCCCGATGACGCTCACCACTTCTCTTGTAGTGGCAGACTGCGGTAAATCGAATGGCAGCGCTACAGTAAGTGCTGAAGGCGGAAGCCCGCTTCTTACCTACGAATGGAATACTACCCCGGTACAGTTAACGAAAACAGCTACAGACCTTCCTGCAGGGATTTACACCTGCACAATTACAGATGGCAACCTCTGTGTTACCAAGGTACCGATGACAATAACAGAGAAGTCTGTGGTGAAGATGAAGGCTACTGCAAGGCCAGGCAGTATCTGTTCCGGCAGCGCTACTACTTTGTCTGCCATTCCAACCGGTGGCATTATCACGCAATATACCTGGCTGCCAAGTAATATCACCGATTCTACTACCAGCATCTCTCCTACTGATACCACCACGTATGTGGTGACTGGAAAAGATTTCTTTGGTTGCCTGGCAACGGATAGTATTAAAGTATCCGTGATACCACGACCAGCGGCTCCGGTAGCCACTCCGGTATCTATATGTCCCGATAGTTCAGCTACGCTATCTGTATCGACCCCCGATTCCTTATTGGGGTATAACTGGTACCCTTACCCTTCCGGCGGGGATATCCTGGGTACCGGAGAAACCTTTGTAACCCCGCCTGTAGGTGAAACCACCACCTGGTATGTAGAGGCCGTTACAGGCCCTTGCAGCAGCGACCGTGTACCGGTGACGGTCACCCCATTTGACAGGCCGGTAACGCCTGTTGTCGTTAACACAGCTGTGACCACCAGCAGTGCTGCCTTCTCCTGGAAAAAGGTCCACGGTGCTACCGGTTACCTTATCTCCATAAATGGCGGAGCCTATATCCCCGTAACAGATACTTTTTACAATGTTACCGGGCTGCAACAGGAAACAGTGAGCGTAAGGGTCATCTCTCTGGGTACCTTAAACTGCCAGACCAGCTTACCCGGCCTGGCCACTGCTAAACTGAAACCAGGGGAAGTGTTTATCCCCAATGCTTTTACGCCGAACGGGGACGGGAAAAATGATCTCTTCAAACCCGAAGGAAATATCAGGGCACTTGATATGAAAATCTTCAACCAGTGGGGAGAACTGATCGCGGAAAATAATGTGGCAGGCAGCGGATGGGATGGTACCAGTGGTGGGAAAGCCCAACCTATGGGCGTTTATATGTATGCGATGAAAATTATAATGACGAATGGCACGGAAGTGATAAAAAAAGGGTCCGTGAATTTGTTAAGATAGTGATAAAAAAAGTTTGATCAATATGCTACTATAAAAATTCCACGTTATTATTGTGAACAAACTGAGATAGGTGATCTCATTAACAACATTTATCTCGTGTATTTCTGAGGGCTGGCCTGCAAAGGTCCGCCCTCTATCTTTTTAAATAGCGCTGCCGGAATTTGCAATACAACCATCTACCCTTACTTTGCGTTATAATTCGAGTGCAGATAAATACTATCACTTATATTAATTGTTTTTTATGATCGCAACTAAAGGATATGCAGCCCCTGCTGCAAAGACTCCGCTTGCTCCTTTTAATTTTGAGCGCAGGGAGCCAGGCCCACATGACGTACAATTCGACATTTTATATTGCGGGGTTTGTCACTCAGACCTTCACCAGGTGGAAGATGAATGGGGACATGGCATATTCCCGATGGTCCCCGGCCATGAAATCGTTGGCAGGGTTACCAAAGTGGGTAGCGCTGTAACCAAATTCAAGGTGGGCGACCTGGCCGGTGTAGGCTGCATGGTAGACTCCTGCCGCAAATGTGAGAACTGTGCTGAAGGAGAGGAACAATATTGCCTGAATGGTATGTCCGGTACTTATAATGGCTATGAACAGGATAAGAAAACGCCTACTTATGGAGGTTACTCCAATCTTATAGTGGTAGATGAGGCTTATACGCTGAAGATATCCGATAAGCTGGACCTGGCAGCGGTAGCGCCACTGCTGTGTGCCGGTATCACTACTTATTCCCCTTTACGCCACTGGAAAGTAGGTAAAGGGCATAAAGTGGCTGTATTAGGACTAGGCGGCCTGGGCCATATGGCAGTGAAATTTGCTGTTTCTTTTGGCGCAGAAGTAACGATGCTGAGTACTTCACCCTCTAAAAAAGCAGATGCGGAGAAGCTGGGTGCCCATAAGTTCCTGCTCACCACCAACCCTGATAACCTGAAGGCTGCGGCCGCCTCTTTCGATTTTATCATCGATACGGTATCTGCCGAACATAATTATAATCAATACCTGGCGCTTTTAAAGACCAATGGCGCTATGATTTGCGTGGGTGCGCCTCCAACACCGTCCTTAATATCTTCCTTCAGCCTGATCCTGGGCAGAAAAACACTGGCTGGTTCTATGATCGGTGGTATTAAAGAAACACAGGAAATGCTGGACTATTGCGCAGAACACAATATCGTGTCTGATATTGAGCTGATTGATATGAATTACATCCAGAAAGCGTACGAACGTATGCTGAAGGCAGATGTCCGTTATCGCTTTGTGATCGATATGGCTACATTGTAATTTTTTATGATTCTTTGATTTATACAATTATTTGTTTGAATGAAACAATACAAGCGAAAAATATAAGTGCAATCTTTGCATATCGATTGAAGGATTCATAAGAAAGGTACTACGGATAGAAGTAAAAAGAACCACGTTTAATCGCTGGTTCTTTTTGCTTTTTTGCAAGACTTTAGGGTTCCTCAAAATAACGTACTCCCTTTACATCCGGAATACAACTTTAGCGTCTATCGATTAATGTTCATAAAATCATGCAAAGAAAGAAAACCGTCTGTTTATTTTTTCTCCTGGTACTCTATGGAAGTATGAAGGTGCATGCACAGGTACTCACTTTAAAAGAGGCTGTGCAAACCGCACTTACCAATTACGGTTCCATTAAGTCCAGGGCGAATTATATAAACGCTTCAAAAGAATCAGCCACACAGGCAAAACGCGATTACCTGCCCAACTTAAATGTTTCAGCACAACAGGATTATGGTACTATTAACGGGCAATTCGGCCCTTCTTATGGTTTAAACGGATTAGGAGTTGCGTCTTCCGGACCCACACTCTCTTCTCAAAATTCAAACGCTGCTTTCGGAGGTTTATATCTGGCCAATATCAACTGGGATTTCTTTGCCTTCGGACGTTCCAGAGAAAAGATCAAAACAGCACAGGCAGTAGTGACCAGGGACGAATCTGATCTGCAACAGGAACAATTCCAGCAGGAAGTAAGAGTAGCTGCTGCTTATCTGAATCTGCTGGCAGCACAACGCTTAACAATTTCCTGGCAAAGGAACCTGGCAAGGGCGGATACTTTCCGCTTTGTAGTCGTTACCAGGGTGTTGAACGGATTGATCCCCGGCGTAGATTCTTCTCTTGCCAATGCAGAAGTATCCAGCGCAAAGATCGCGTATACAAAGGCGAAAGACTTTGAGCAGACACAGGCCAATCAACTGGCAGTGCTGATGGGCGTACCGCCTCAGGATTTTGTACTGGACTCCGTGTTCATTACAAAGATCCCTTCTTCATTATTAGATCCTGTACACGACAGTTTACAAAGTCACCCATTACTGAAATATTACGAAAACCGGATCCGGTTAAGTGATGCACAGGCCAGCTATTATCATACACTGAACTTCCCTGCGTTCTCCCTGTTTGGCGTGGCACAGACAAGAGGTTCCGGGTTCCGTTCATCTTATGCAACTGACCAGACGGCCTATACAAAGGATTACTGGGAAGGCGTAAAACCGGGCCGCAGTAACTACCTGGTAGGAATAGGTGTTACCTGGAATATTACTACTCCGCTCAGGGTCAGCCACCAGGTAAAAGCTCAGAAGTATATCTCTCAGGGATTAAAGGATGAATACGATCTGGTACAACAGCAACTGAATGCACAGATATCGCTGGCTGGTACACGTATCCGGAATGCACTGGACAATTACAGGGAAGCACCCATCCAGGTAAATGCTGCTTCTGATGCATACCTGCAACGCACTGTATTATATAAGAACGGGCTCACGAATATTGTAGATGTAACACAGGTTTCCTATACGCTTAACCGCGCTGAAACAGACCGCGATATTGCTTATACAAATGTATGGCAGGCTTTACTACTGAAGGCTGCTGCCAGTGGGAACTTTTCACTATTTATCAATGAATTTTAGTTCATGAACCTGATAAGACTTGCATTACGCAAACCGATAACGATACTGGTGATCGTGGCCGCACTTTTCTTTTTCGGCATCAGCGCCGTGCGCACGATCAAAATAGATATATTCCCCAAGCTGGACCTGCCGGTGATGTATATTGCACATCCCTTTGGCGGATACACGCCTACTCAGATGGAAGCTTATTTCGGTAAGCAGTATATCAACATCCTCCTGTATGTAAACGGGATCAAAAGCATTGAAACAAAAAATATACAGGGCCTTACCCTGATAAAGGTGAACTTTTATCCGGGTACCAACATGGCTCAGGCACAGGCGGAATTAAGCGCCTTCTGTAACCGTATACAGGCCATATTCCCACCTGGCTCACAACCGCCCTTTATCATCCGTTTTGACGCCTCTACCCTTCCCGTGGGGGAATTGGTACTCAGCAGCGAGAAACGTGGTAATAACGAGCTGTTAGACCTTGCAAACACCTATGTACGTTCTTCCTTTACTACCATCCCGGGTCTGGTATCAGCTCCTCCCTTTGGTGGTAACCTCCGTACCGTGGTGGTGAAAGCAGATCCGGAACTGCTGCGCTCTCATAACCTCACAGTAGATCAGCTGGTGGAAGCTATCCGTCTGAATAACCAGACTTCCCCTTCCGGTAACGTGCGTATCGGTAATATCAACTATATCACGCCTGCCAATACTACTATCAGAACCGTAAAGGATTTTGAAGATATCCCGCTGTTCAAAGGTGGTGTACAGAACCTGTACCTGCGCGATGTGGCTACTGTGGAAGATGGGGCGGACGTTACCGCCGGTTATGCACTGGTAAACGGCAAAAGATCTGTATACCTCAGTATCGCCAAATCCGGTGATGCGTCTACCTGGGAAGTGGTACAGAAACTGAAAGCAGCGATGCCTAAATTCCAGGCATTACTGCCGGAAGATGTGAAACTGACCTATGAATTCGACCAGTCCGTATATGTAATCAACTCTGTAAAAAGCCTGATCAGCGAAGGTACCATCGGTGCTATCCTCACAGGGCTGATGGTGTTGCTGTTCCTTGGTGACCCCAGGGGTGCGCTGATCGTTATATTAACGATCCCCACCTCTATCATTGCCTCGGTACTGTGCCTGAAAGTAGCAGGACAAACCATCAACATCATGACGCTGAGTGGCCTAGCACTGGCTATCGGGATCCTGGTGGACGAGAGTACGGTGACGATTGAGAATATACACCAGCACCTGGATATGGGCAAGCCCAAGGGACTTGCTATCTGGGATGCATGTAAGGAAATAGCTTTCCCTAAATTACTGATCCTGTTCTGTATCCTGGCGGTGTTTGCACCTGCCTTTACTATGGGTGGTATCCCGGGTTCCCTATTCCTTCCGCTGGCATTGGCGATAGGCTTTGCCATGGTGATCTCTTACTTCCTCGCACAAACGTTCGTGCCTATCATGGCCAACTGGATCATGAAGGAACATAAACATGCACATCCGCATGTTTCCCATAAAGGAGATGATACCTGGGACGAAAAGAAAGAACTGGTAGAAAGAATAGATTTTAATGATGACGGAAAGATTACGCTGTTTGATAAATTCAGGAACCGTTTTATGCGTTTCATCAACAGGATCCTCCCTGCGCGTAAAATCATTGTATCTGCATATATCATTATCGCATCAGCACTTGTAGTACTGTTGTTATCCAATATCGGACGCGACGTACTACCACGCGGTAATGGCAGTCAGTTCCAGTTAAGGTTACGTGCTCCCGAAGGTACACGTGCTGAAACAACAGAAGAAAAAACGATTGCTGCATCGAAGGTGATCAGAGATATAGTAGGGCCGGAGAATGTCTCTATCTCCTCTTCTTATGTAGGGCAACATCCCGGTCAGTTCTCTATCAGTCCTATTTACCTTTTTATGGCAGGCCCGCAGGAAGCTGTTATGCAGGTAGCGCTGAAAGAAGATTACAAAGTAAATATGGACCAGCTGAAGGATAAGATCAGGGCAAAACTGAAAGAAGCAGAACCGGATGTACAGCCTTCATTCGAGCCTATTGAACTGACAGACAAAATCCTGAGTCAGGGGTCTCCTACTCCGGTTGAAGTGAGGATGTCCGGAAGAAACAAGAAAGTGAATGAAGAGTATGCACAGAAGATAATAGAGAAGCTGAAACAGATCCCTTACCTCCGTGATGTACAACTGGGGCAGTCTACCAAATACCCTGCATACAAGGTAACGATAGACCGTATACGTGCAGCACAACTGGGTGTTGACCTGAATGATATATCCCGTTCACTGACCGCTTCTACTTCTTCTTCCCGTTATACGGATAAGAATATCTGGATAGATGAAAAGTCGAACCTGAGTTATAGTGTACAGGTACAAATCCCTGAGAACAAGATGACGGATATTCAGTCGATGATGGAAATCCCTCTGCTGAGAAATTCTGCCCGTCCTGTGCTGGGAGATGTAGCGACCATTACACGCGACACTACTTATGGTGAAGCGGATAACTTAGGAGCATTACCTACCTTGTCCGTTACAGCCAATACAACTAATATAGATCTTGGTACGGCTACAAAAGATGTGAACAAAGCGATTGCCTCTCTGGGAGAGCTGCCACGTGGATTGAATGTGGAACTGATCGGGTTAAGTCAGACATTGACAGATACACTGAATAGCTTACAGGATGGATTACTGGTAGCGATCATCGTGATCTTCCTGATGCTGGCCGCTAACTTCCAGTCGTTCAAAGTATCCCTGGTAGTACTCACCTCAGTACCCGCAGTACTGTTAGGTTCACTGTTATTACTGACGATCACCGGCTCTACCCTGAACCTGCAATCTTATATGGGTATTATCATGTCTGTGGGCGTATCCATTTCCAACGCGGTATTACTCATCACCAACGCAGAGCATTTACGCCTGCATAACGGAGATGCGTTATTATCTGCGAAAGAATCGGTAGCATTACGTCTGCGTCCTATATTAATGACCACCCTTGCAATGGTAGCAGGTATGATCCCGATGGCCAGTGGCCTGGGAGAATCCGGCGACCAGACGTCTCCGCTGGGGCGTGCTGTAATTGGCGGGCTTATCGCCTCTACCTTCAGTACTCTCTTCATATTACCACTGGTATTTGCGTGGGCACAAGGCAAAACAACTACCCAATCCGTATCTCTTGATCCGGAGGATAAAGAAAGTAAAAACTATGTACCATCTTTGCACGAATAGTATGAACAACACAAAAACACTGGCTATCACATTGGTGTGTGGCCTACAGGCAGCCATGCTGTTAAGCAGCTGCGGTCATTCAGAAGGAAAGGCGGAAAACAAGGACGCTACCAAAGAAGTAGTTACAGTAGCTGCAACTACCTTACATAAAGGTAAACTGGCTTCTATCCTGCAGATACCAGGCGAACTGGTAGCCTTTCAACAGGTGGACATATACGCTAAAGTGAGCAGTTTTGTGAAGAAGCTGCATGTGGATGTAGGGTCCGAAGTGAGCACCGGTCAGTTACTGGCTACTATGGAAGCACCTGAGATCACATCACAGTTGTCAGGCGCCGAGTCCAGGCTGAAATCGCAGGAGGCCATCTACCTGGCCAGCAAAGCTAATTACGACCGTTTACATGAAACCAGTCTTACCCCCGGTACTGTTTCTAAAAACGACCTGGATATTGCACAGGCAAGAATGAAATCGGATGCGGCACAACTGGAATCTGCCAGAGCAGCCTATAAAGAGATCACTGATAACAGGAACTATCTCGAAATAAGAGCGCCTTTCAGTGGTATCGTCAGTGCAAGGAATGTAAGCGCAGGCGCCTATGTTGGCCCTACAGGCAAGGGATCTGAATTCCCCCTGTTCACTTTACAGGAACAGAAGAAATTACGTTTAGTGATTTCCGTTCCGGAAGCTTATACCAGCTACCTGGCCAACAACAGCGAAGTAGGGTTTACGGTGAAAGCATATGCCGGTCAGCATTTCACGGCTAAAGTGAACCGCTTGTCCGGTGTGATGGATACCCGCTTACGCTCTCAGCATATAGAAATGGACGTTCCGAATAATGATAAGAAACTGATGCCGGGAATGATCGCGGAAGTGAAGATCCCGTTGAACACGGCAGACAGCGCTTTCATTTTACCTAAAACAGCCGTGGTGAACTCCACCGTGAACATATTTGTGATAAGGGTAACAAATGGTAAGGCTGAAAGAGTACTGGTACAGACAGGACATGATGCAGATGGCAAAATAGAAGTATACGGTAATCTGAATGCCGGTGATACCATTGTATCCGTAGCATCAGAAGAAATAAGAGATGGGGCTGATCTGAAACACATAAAATTAGATAAGTAGGTTGGCTCACAAGTAAATAAAAAACGGTTATCTGTTTACATCAGCTATCCGGATAAAAACAGCCTGTATCAAAAGTATGATACAGGCTGTTTTTTTTATATCTGCGATGACAGAAGCTGCCTGCCAGTTCGCAGATCAGTGTCGCTGCACATTGCAGTACGCCCACGCTTTTTTATTAAAAAAGTAAGGGACCTTGAAAGGCCCCTTCTAATTAAACTATTCCTAACTATTCATAAATGCTCCTATTGGATCAATACTTTTTTAGTATACTGTTTAGTACCATTCGTTACGATCAGTACATAGAACCCGCTGGAAACATTATGTGTTGAAAGTGTTACTGTTTTAGCATTTGCCTTTTTGTAACTCACCACATGTTTGTTCAGATCTACCAGGGATACCTGTACCGGCGCTGCCGCATTGTACTTAGGTATGTTGATTGTTAATGTGCCTTCTTTAGCTACCGGGTTCGGATATAATACCAGCTCTTCATTATCCTTTTCATCCTGCGCTGCTTTTGCTGCAATAGCAGATGCCGCATCCGCTACTTTAGTGATCCTTATCCAGTTAATATTAAAGCCTCCTGTTTGTGCATATACACCCAACGCATAAGTACCGGCATTCACCGTTACATTATGAGAGATGGTGGTCCAGTTCTGCCAGTCGCCTGTTGAAGGTATATCCAGGTAACCTAAAATGGTCGTACCGGCATTCAGGTCCAGGGACAGCTGAGCCCCACCATTTAAGCTGGCCACACGGTATTCTACTTTATACGTACCCGATACAGGGAAGTTAATGTTGTTAAAAGCCAGCCAGTCGCCGGTATCAATGCTACCCACATTAGCACCGCCATCAACATCAGTGGTGGGTTCTGTGATAACACCTGCCATAGAAGAATAATTCTCTGCCTGGATGAGGGTACCGGCAGGAGTAGTTCCATCTGTACTGATGACAAGGGAAGATACTTTATCGTTCCAGGTAGCCAGGTCCAGCAAAGGCACATCGGAAGTGATCGTAGTACTTGCGCCTGTGAAATTATCATCTGCATACAATACTACTTTGTAACCGGGTGCTACTTTCAGGGAAGTAATATCATCGTTTTTCGCACCGTATGCACGCAGTTTAGCCAGGTTATAGCTACCGGCAGGTAATGATACCCCATATCCCCCATAGTTCGCATCCTGGAACGCATTTACTACAACAGGAGGAGGCGTAGTATAAGAGAACGGATATGCTGCCTGCGCCGCAACGAATTGTGCTTCATATTCTGCAGTCCAGCCGAAAGCAGCAGTAGCCAGTGGTTTCAGGTTTACACCTGCAGCACCACTCCAGAAATGTACAAACTGGCCCATGTTAAAACCACCATTGTAATCATTACCATTCTTAGGGAAGTACAATGCCAGCTGAACAAAATAACGGTTCAGTACCTGGGTACCTCCATAATTGTTGTAAATGGGGTAAAACCAGTCTTTAAACCACTTGGTGCCTGGTCTGGGGAAATTATCACCTGCACTGTTATAAAACTCATTATACGCCTGGTTAGCATCATCGGTCCTGCCCAGTGACTTGTAAACGTCATAAATGAATATTTCTGCCCATTTGCTGTCTCCCCATACACCAAAGGCTGGTGAGCCATGTGAATTCTTTGAATCGCCTTCTACGATGTGTGATACTTCATGCGTCAGAAGATTACGATCGCCATGTGTAGCATTGGTCCATGGTCCGGCACCCGCATCAATTACATCCCGGTAGTCATGACTGGCATCAAAATAACCTGATGGATGGCCTCCGCTGTACTTACCGGTATGCAAAACCGCAAACAAATGCGGGTCATCACCAAAGTAGCCGTATGTACGTTTTGTGTACTGCCATACGTCTGTCAGGTACTGTTGGGTCCACGTTACAGAACGGTCTACATCATTGTCATAGTACAACGCCAGGTCATTGTTATAGAATACACGGGTCAATAACTGATTATGTTCAAACCAGTGTTCCTGCCATGTTGCAGGAGGCGTTTGCGCCTTCAGGGCAGTTGTAGAAAAGCTACCGGCCAGCAGTAAAAGAAGTAGATTTTTCTTTTTCATAGCATATAGATTAGTGAATAAATGGTTATTCTGAGAATAAAAATTGAAATATGGAGATCCATCTTTCCTTTGATTAAATGATTATTCTGAGGGAAAAGACTGACCAGGACCTGTCTCAAATCCTGGTCAGTCTTTACAATTTATTGTATGATCACTTTCTTCGTATAATTGTTGTTGCCGTTTTTAACAACGAGTACATAGAAGCCTGCGCTCAGTTTTTCTGTTTCCACAGTCACTGTTCCCGCATTTGCTTTCTGGTATACTACTGTCTTTTTGTTTACATCCAGCATAGATACCTGTACAGGTGCATTTGGATTGTAATCGCGGATGTTTACGGTAATAACGCTGCCTCTTGGAACAGGGTTCGGATACAGTAATAATCCTTTGCCGGTTTCAACACTTACGGCTTCTGTTTTTGCTGCGACTGTAGAACGTGCAGCGGAAGCTGTTACAATGCCGTAGTTGAAACTCTCCCAGCCCTGTGCCACAGCACGGGTACAGGTCATTGCTTTGGTACCGTTTTCTGAAGAAACATATTTACCGTTGCTACCACGCAGAGAGAAAGTACCATCTGCATTGGTGATCCAGTCAAACATCTCCCAATCCTGTATAGTAGCCCTGTTACAAGTGATGCTCTTAGTCCCGTTCTCTGAAGAAACATATAATCCCTGGTTGCTGAGCGCCACTTTACCGTTACCGGCATCTACTACAGAAAACTGTTCCCAGCCCTGTACCGTAGCCCTGTTACAGTTCATACCGGCCGTATCTCCATTTTCAGAAGAAACATACTGGCCGTTAAAACCTTTCAGCCAAACCGTTTTACCAATTGGTGCAGTAGAAGGATGAGAAGTAGTATCTCCGTTTCTTGCTGCCACCACTTCATGGATAGCGCTTACCAGTGAGTTGGCACCTGTTCCTTCATCGTTGGACAGTTCCCACATCATGATACCGGCACCACGGTCATAAGCCAGGTTAGTTTTAGCTTTGATGGTAGTGATACCGTTATAACCGTACTTATTATTGAATACGTCGGCATACGGATCAGCACCCATTTTCAGCAGATCATTGTAGGCCACATAATCAGGATGTGCATAAAAAGGGACACCGAGAACGGCCTTTTCTTTAGGTAATCCGCGACCCAGCCAGTAGTCTAAGCACTGTACTGCCAGTGCATAGGTAGAGTGCTGGAAATCGTTGTCATCATATGCCATGATGTTGAGGAAGTCCGCGATAGGGAACAGTGTGCTCAGGAAGCTATCATCACCATAATCACCGATCACTGCTGCCGTTACCAATTTACCCTGTGGGTGAAAAGCATTGGCCAGCTGTTGCATCAGTGTTACGAAGCCCTGTGCCTGCGCACCGGCATTAGGGTATTCCCAGTCGAGGTCAACACCATCCAGGTTATACTGGTTACAGAAGTTTAGCATGTTCGTAACAAAAGCAGCGCGGTAAGTAGCATTTACAGCCGTTGTTCTGAAACCAACATCACCACCGCCACCACCAACTGAAATAATCACCTTTACGCCTTTGGCATGTGCAGCGGTAACAAGCGATTGCAGTCTTCCCGGATCATCCGGTGGTGTATAACCACCCGTGCCGTTAGGGATCAGGAATGCATAATTTATGTGTGTTAATTTATCGAATTGTACTTTACTTACGGTACCGCCCCATGTAGGGAGATAACCCACTACCTTAAACGAAGAAGTGGCTGCCGACGCTGCAACTTTTGCGGATGCACTTACCTCTCCATAAGCGAAGGCTTCCCATCCGCTTGGCGTAGCGCGTGTGCAGGTCATTGCCTGTGTACCGTTTTCAGAAGATACATAGAAGCCATTGCTACCTCTCAGGAATACTTTACCATCTGTAGTAGGTACCCAGTCGAAAGCTTCCCATCCCTGTATAGTCGTCCTGTTACAGGTAATAGCCTGCTGGCCATCTTCGGAAGAAACAAATTTACCGTTATTGCTTAAAGCAATTTTACCGTTACCAGCATCTACGACCAGGAACTGTTCCCAGCCCTGTACGGTGGTCCTGTTACAGTTCATACCAGTGGTAGCCCCATCTTCGGAAGAAACGTATAAGTTATTGAATCCTTTCAGCCAGATAGTTTTACCGATAGGCGCTGTAGTGTTGACAGGTGTACCCGGAGCAACAGCTGCGATGGTACCGGTATTTTTCTGGTTGTTGGCGAACTTAATATTATTAAGTACTGCGGCCATGTTCGCTGCACCATCTATCAGTGTAGGAGGATTGATACGCAATAATGCAGGACTTTCACCGGAAGTAGTCCGTTTGTAAGTCCAGTGACACCAGCCTATACCCAGGCTGTTCATGGCCGCGATATTCGCACTCAGCCAGCTGTTATCGTTTTCTCCGGTTTCACCTACCCATACAGGGCAGTTGTTGGTGTTACGGAAGTTCACAATATTTCCCAGCTCACTGATCTGGTTGATATCACTGCTGGTAGCAGTGGTGGAAGTGGAGTTACCGTAACGATGTGCATTGTACACTAAGTTCGTTCTGTTAGTAAACGTGAACGGCTCCATGTAATTGTAGTTGTTACCGTAAGCGTTCCCTTCTACCATCAGCAGGTGGGTATCACCCAAAGCGCGGATAGAGTTGATGAGTCTTTCGAACAGATCATGAATGGTCTGATTGGCAGGAACGTTATTAGGTTCATTGATCAGGTCATAGAAAGCCACTCCGTCATTATTGGTGTAATGAGCGGACAGTTTCTGCCAGAGGCGGTTAGTGATGTCGCGATAGATGCTTCTGGTCCAGAGGCCCTGTTCGTGACCGGGGAAGATATCAGCGATGTTAAGATCGGAACCTTCACCACCCGGTGCCGCATGCAGGTCTAAAATAACGTACATGTTGTTGGCACCTGCCCATTTCAGTACGCTGTCTGCCATACGAAAACCTTCCAGGTTGGCATCGGTAAAGAGGGTGTTACCGTTGTACCAGTTGGTAAGGGATGTGACATAGCTTTCGTAGTTGTCGTTGTTGCGGGCAACACCGTTACGCACTGCACGTTGCGCACTTGTGAGGAACAAGTCGTAGTGCATGGGTAAACGTACACAATTGAATCCCAGGGAAGCGATATAATCTATATCGGCTTTGGTGATAAAATTGTCGCGCCAGCTTTGATAGAATGCTTCAACCTGGGCGTCTGTCTGGCCCTGGTCGTACAAACGTTTTTTAATAGACCATTGGGTGCCGTAACCGGTATACCCTTCTTTGATCATGTAACCTTCCTGTAATAGCCAGCCACCCAGGCCAACCCCTTTAAGGATTACTTCCTGGCCACTGGCGTTTACAATTTTTTTACCATCCGCATGCAACCTGGTAAGCTGCGAAAAGGCTGGTGCTATCCCGAGGCACAGGGCTAGCAGTAACATGATACAGGTTAAAAGTGATTGGCGCGCAAAACGTGGAATGGCGCACAACCGGTTTGTGTAGGTCATCATAGAGGGTGTGTTAAGGTTTTCAAATAAAAATGGTAGACAATAATAGTTCAGGGTAGAAGTCGTGCGAATGTGGAAAGAGTACCAAGCCACCGGACCTGTGGCAGATATTATTTTAGATAAACAAAGGGAGATACAGGAGGAAGGAGCTGTAAATCAAAATAGTACCATAAAAAGAAGGGGACGTATCAAAAATAAAATTTAGGCTTGAGGATCGCTTAAACGGCTATATGTATCCACCAGGTATCCAAAAAAGATGGACCTGTACCAAAAATATGATACAGGTCCATCTTTTTATCGAAAAAAATTTATTCGTTTTCTTCCAGTTTGATCCCTGTTTGGGTAAAAACAATTTTCCGGGCCTTATATAAGCTACCGGTAGTCATTTTAAAGGTCTTTTTGCTCATACTGAAGAAATCATAGATCTCCTGGGGATCGGATTTATCATGATAAGGCAGGTATCCGTTGTTCTCTTTCAGCAGGCGCAGGATTTTTTCACTCTCATTTTCAACACGGTTATAGCCGGGTAAACCAGTTACAACATCAATCTTATCTCCTTTTATGGATTTTATAAATCCTTTCAGTTTATCTCCAATGTCTACCGGGCCAAAAGCCTCGTTGAAGTGCAGGACACCGGTATGTTTCTGATTGATGATCACTACAAAACCGATCTCTGTACGGCGATAAATGAGCAGGTCTACAATATCCAGTTCCTTGAGTGTGAGGTTTTCATTGCTCAGGTAAGGGTCCAGTTTTTCGGTAGCAGCCACCCTTCCGGTTTGTTCATCGATATAAATCTTAACCAGGTAGCTTTGCCCCGGGTGCATGGTCGTTAACTGTTTGGAAGCTGGCACAAACAGGTCTTTCATCAGGCCCCAATCGAGGAATGCGCCTTGTTCTGTCACCCCGGTAGCTTTGAGGTTCACGATATCCCCCACTATGCCAAATGGCTCCTGCATGGTAGCCGTAAGGCGGTTTTCGGAGTCGTGATAGATGAATACTTTTAACTCATCCCCCTTTTTTGCCCCTGCCGGAACAAAACGGTTCGGCATTAAAATCTCCTGTTCTCCCCCATCCAGGAATAACCCGTAATCACTATCCTTCTTTACTCTTAACAGGTTGTATTCACCTACTTTATACATGAACTAAGTTATTTAGACAGCTGTAAAGGTACACAATTGAAAAACGAAAAGTAGATTTGCTGTGTAAACCACCTATAATATGGCTTTGCTTAAACGCATCAATCCATTTTCAAGAACGAATGAAGATACCGGCTTCAGTACCACCATCAGTAATTATGGAGGCCGGTTTGTAAATCGCGACGGGACTTTCAACCTGCGCAAAGAAGGACGTTCCCTATGGGACAGGTACAGTGTGTACCAGACCCTGCTGAACCTCCCGTTATGGAAATTCACCTGTGTGCTGGTTATAGCCTTCATCCTGCTGAACCTGTTATACACGGGCATTTACCTGCTGATAGGCACGGACGAGCTGCAGGGTATCGCTACCCGGTCGGCCTGGGGAACTTTTAAAGAAGTGTACTTTTTCAGTACGGAAACATTTACTACTGTCGGTTACGGAAGGGTGAACCCGATTGGGGACGGGGCTAATTTCCTGGCCTCTATAGAAGCGATGAGCGGCTTTTTGTCCTTTGCGGTAGCTACGGGCCTTATGTATGGACGATTTGCCCGTCCCAAGGCCCATCTGGCGTTCAGCGACCATGCCGTAATTGCTCCTTACAAGGGAGGGCAGGCGTTAATGTTCCGCTTTGCCTGTTATAAAGACCATCATGCATTGACGGATGTGAACGTACAGGTGAATATCGCGATGCTGGTACATGATGAAGGCCCTGCCGGCTACCGTTATTTTGATCTGAAACTGGAAAGGAATAAGATTGAGAGCTTACCGATGAACTGGACGGTAGTCCATCCTATTACAGAAGAAAGTCCTTTATTAGGTTTGAGCGCAGAAGACCTGCAAACAGCAGATGTGGAGATTTATGCGCTGATAAGGGGATTCAGTGATGTGTATTCCAACATCGTACAGCAACGTACATCCTATACGTACAGTGAGATAGAATACAATAAAAAGTTTGTGCCTATGTACCGGGAAAGCAGTACCGGAACAGTACTGGAATTGCAGAAACTGAATAAATCGGTATCAGTCCCTGTTTGATTTTATCATGGTGGAATAACCCTGTTTCCGGCTCAGGCCAGTCACTGCCTGTGCAATACGTTTAGCTTTTGTCGGTTCTGTTTTTGCACTCTCTATCCATTTCATAAAATAGTTACGGTGGCCTTTGGGTAATGAATTAAAAAACTCAAGGGCTGCCGGTTCATCTTTCAGGCATTCTATAAATTCCGGAGAAGAAACGGGTTCGGGGTTATTGTCTACGGTTAACTGTACGTCCAGTTTTGCGCCTGCCTTTTTTGCGATGCCTTTTCTTATACCGGCGTTCAATGCCATGATGAAACTACCATCTCCCATGGGCATTAATGCCACGGCTTCTATCTTAAAATTATCAAGTTTGCCTTTTACACGGAAAGATTGCCTGTACCCGGGTTTTAGTTCCTCCGCAATGTCAGCAGGCACAACGATATAGGTCCAGCCGGTCTTTTCCCCCATTTTTTCAAACCTTAATATCGTAGTAGTGTATTTAACCATCAGCGTTTTTTACTAAATTTACATATTCTGCTGAAATAAAATCTATGCTGATCTGTGAAACCGAACGACTAAGCGTAAGCCAGCTAACAGTTCATGACGCACCTTTTATATTCACGTTACTGAATACACCGACCTGGTTACGTTTTATAGGGGACAGGGGTATTAAAAACATTGACGAAGCACGTAACTACCTGCTAAACGGACCTATCGCCAGTTATAAACGTCTTGGTTTTGGATTATACCTCATTAAACTGAAAGAAGGGAATATACCGGTAGGAATAAGCGGATTGATAAAAAGGGACGGGCTGGAACATGTGGACATAGGCTTTGCCTTACATCCTGATTATACAGGAAAAGGGTATGCATTTGAAGCTACTGCTGCGGTAATGACATATGCCCATGAAGTATTGAGACTGGCTACTGTGGTGGCGATTACCACGGAAGACAATACGCATTCCATTGCCCTGCTGCTGAAGATAGGGTTACGGTATAAAAAAATGGTTACCCTGCCGGGTAACCAGAAAGAATATATGTTATTCAGCTAGCCTCAACCGGCTTCTGCCACTTCACTTGATTCCAGGCTCGTATTTTCCCGTCTTGTTTTCAGTACACTTTCTGCCTTGCGACCAGGTACTTTAGATGGAGGTAACGGGCCGAATATCAGTGCCTGATATGGTTCCAGCATCACCATATTATCCTGCAAAGTAAAAGTAAGCGTGTTATTTACCAGTGGTTCTGCATCAGCGGCCAACTGAAAGGGCAGGTCGTAATCAATTTTCTCTTTAGAGAAATTTAATACGATCAGCAGCATTTCTTTATCCAGTGTACGTGTATAAGTATATACCTGCGGATGTTTTTCATCATACAGATCATAGGTACCATATACCAGTAAAGGGTTATGTTTACGCAGTAATATCATCTGGCGGAAGAACTGTAATATAGAACGATCATTACTGTCTGCTGCTGCAGCGTTGACCGTTTTATAGTTATCATTTATTTTCAACCAGGGTGTACCGGTGGTGAAACCTGCATTAGTGGTATCATTCCATTGAAAAGGCGTTCTGCCGTTATCACGGGCACTGGTTTGCTGATCTATCAGGAAGCGTTCCACATCTTCTTTCTTACTCTGAAGATATTTGTACATATTGATCGTTTCAATATCCTTGTAATCTTCTATCTTATCAAACCTGATGTTGGTCATACCTATTTCATCACCGTTATAGAAGATGGGTGTCGCACGCATGGTGAGTAAGAACGTTATCAGCATTTTTGCAGATACTTCTCTGAATTCTTCTGAATCATTTCCCCATCTGCTGACCATCCTCGGCTGATCATGGTTGCCTAAATAGATCGTTCCCCATCCATCCTGTTCAAATACTTCGTCCCAGGCAGTATATACTTTTTTCAGTTGTACCAGGTCCAGCCCTTTAGGGTCGGGACGTTTGTATCCGTCTTTTTTATATCCCAGCATCATGCCTTCAAAGTGATACAGCATATGCAATTGTTTGCGGTCTTCTTTTACAAAGAGTAATGCTTCATCGATAGTGATACCGGATGCTTCTGCCAAAGTGGTTACATCAAACCCATCCATTGTTTCTTTATGCATCTCCTGCAGATATTCGTGCAGGTGTGGTCCGTGTGCATAATATCCTGCCCAGTCGTTATTGTATTTATTTTTTACAAGATCTCTTACATCGGGCCAGTTTGTGTCTTTTGAAATATAACAGATAGCGTCCATCCTGAAACCATCCACTCCTTTTTTAAACCAGAAGCGCATGATCTCATAAATGGCTTGTCTTGTTGCTGTATTTTCCCAGTTGAGATCGGGCATCTTCTCTGAGAAATAATGCAGATAATAAGAGTTGGTCGCTTTGTTGTACGTCCAGGCATCCCCACGGGGATCGAAATGACTGTAGCGGAAAGGCGGTGTTCCTTTCTCCGCCGGCCACCAGTGGTAATAATTATAGAAAGGGCTTTCGCGCGATTGTTTTGCATCTGTAAACCAGGGATGTTCATCGCTGGTATGGTTCACTACAAGGTCCATCAGGAGGCGGATCTTTCTATCGTGCAGTCCACTTAACAACACATCAAAATCTTTCATTGTCCCATACTCTTTCATGATATCATAGTAGTCGCTGATATCATAACCATTATCATCATTGGGAGAGCCGTATACAGGGTTCAGCCACACCATGTCAATGCCAAGACTTTCCAGGTAATCCAGTTTTGAGATGATGCCGGGTATATCCCCTATCCCATCTCCATTGCTATCTTTAAAGCTTCTTGGGTAAATCTGATAAATTACACCTTCCTTCCACCAATTTTTTCCCATAATTATAACTTTTCCGGGTTAAGAACATATTCCGTTCTGCAAAAACCCTGCAATATTATTTAAGCAGGGATTATCCCACTTTTATGTTTCAGACTGTAGAATAGCGTCGCCTAAATTCCCCGCTGCCAATAGCCGGTATAGCTGGCATATTATTTTCACTACTGGCATTCATGACGAATAAATACCCTTTTGCCGGGGCTGCTGAAACAGGTGAGTTTAGTGTATGGGCACCATTCAGGAAGGATGTGTCTTTATCAGTGCTCACGCCCTCTCCTGCAACTTATCCTATGCAAAAAGATGAGTTGGGTTACTGGAGAGCGACTGTCCCCGACGTACAAACATATCAATACTTACTGGACAATGAATTACTGCGACCAGACCCCGCTTCCAGGCAGCAGCCACAGGGCGTGCATGGACCATCTGCGGTTGTAAGAGATCATTTTAAATGGACAGATGGAGAATGGAAAGGAATTGATCCCGGAGAGATGGTGATATATGAGATACATACCGGTACGTTCTCTCCACAAAGAAATTTCCAGGGGATTATTTCCCGGCTTGAATACCTCCGGTCTTTAGGTGTGAATACGATAGAGATCATGCCTGTAGCACAGTTCCCAGGTACCCGCAACTGGGGATATGATGGCGTATATCCTTTTGCCGTTCATACTAGTTATGGCAACCTGAAAGAGCTGGTGAATGCAGCGCATCAACACGGTATTGCAGTATTGCTGGATGTTGTATATAATCATCTGGGGCCGGAAGGGAATTATTTGCCGGACTTTGGCCCTTACTTCACGGATAAGTATAAAACACCCTGGGGACCTGCGATCAACTTTGACGATGCCTATTGTGATGCCGTGCGTAGTTATTTTATCCGCAATGCCATGATGTGGCTGGAAGAATTTCATATAGACGGGTTACGTATGGATGCCGTACATGCTATCTGGGATTGTAGCGCGAAACATTTTGTGGAAGAGCTTTCTGAAGTGGTATCAACACTTCCGGGAAAAATATTAATAGCAGAACTGGATTATAATAGCCCACGGTATATTAATATACGCGACAAAGGAGGATATGGGTTACAGGCGCAATGGGTAGATGAATTTCATCATGCGGTCCATTCGTTATTAACGAAAGAAGTAAACGGCTATTATGCAGACTTCGGTGGCATCACTGCGTTAGCAAAATCCTTCCGCGATTCTTATGTATATACAGGGCAGTATTCTACTGTGCGTAAAAGGAAATTTGGCATTCTTCCTGTGAATGATTACGATCAGTTTGTAGCATTCATTCAGAACCATGATCAGACGGGGAACCGTATGTACGGAGAACGTCTTTCTACTCTTGTTTCTTTTGAAGCACAGAAGCTGGCAGCAGCAGTGTTATTATTATCCCCTCATATTCCTTTGTTGTTTATGGGAGAAGAATATGGAGAGAAGAACCCGTTTTTGTTCTTTACTAGTTATGGTGATGAAGCGTTGATAGAGGCCGTTCGTAAAGGGCGTAAAGAAGAATTTGCTTCTTTCGCATGGTCGGGCGATGTTCCGGACCCACAGGCAGAAGAGACGTATCATCGTTCTATGCTTTCCTGGCATACTACTTCTGTGGAAGCTACAGCGCTCATGGAATATTACCGGTACCTGATCGCTTTCCGAAAAACAAGACGGGCTTTATTGAATACAGCACGGGATAGTGTGTCTGTACGAACAGAAGGTTTATTACTTATTGTAGAACGTTATGGTAAAGATGACAGGCTGTTATTATTGTTCAACTTCAGTGAAGAGGTAGTCCCTTATAAAGATGAGCGATCGCTCAGTAAGAAGTTCGATTCTTCGGCAGCAGTATGGCATGGTCCCGGAAATATTACAGAAGATTCATTACAACCATTATCAGCAGTAATTTATGAGATCTTATAGTCCACCCTCATCAACATACCGTTTACAGTTTCATGCAGGTTTTACATTTAAGCAGCTGGAAGAGATCATTGATTACCTGCATGACCTTGGTGTTTCTACGATCTATGCCTCTCCTGTGTTCCAGGCATCACCTGGTAGTCAGCACGGGTATGATGTAACCAATCCGCATCTTATCAATCCTGCAATTGGTACATTGGAAGAGTTGCGCAGCATTCATCAGCGGTTACAGGAGAAAGGGATGACATGGTTACAGGATATTGTACCAAATCATATGGCATATCACAGTACCAATACCAGGTTGTATGATGTGTTGGAGAGAGGGCCTTTATCACCTTATTATGAATATTTTGATATAGACTGGCATCATCCTTCTTTTGCGGGTAAAGTGGTAGCTCCTTTTTTAGGGAAGACACTGAAGGAATGTATTGCAGACGGAGAGATCAGGTTATCTGTTTCAGATAATGGGTTCAGTGTAAATTATTTTGAGCAGGTATTCCCGTTGTCGGTATCTGCATATGACGCAGTCATAGCAGCCCTTGATCCTGCCAGTGATATTCAGCCGCTGCAAAAGCTGATGAATGCTTTATATCTACAGGCTACCATTGGCACCAGTATGGTTGACTGGGTACAGCGGAAAAAGGCGTTACTGGCGCCGTTGTTATCAACATCCCTGCTGACCGGCCTTATAGAAAGGATAAACAGCAGTCCGGCCCTGCTGGACAAATTGCTAAAGCAGCAATATTACCAGCTCACTATCTGGAGTGAAGCTGACCATACTATCAATTACCGGCGGTTCTTCACCATAAATGAGCTGATAACCTTACGGATGGAAGCGCAACCTGTCTTCGAAGAATACCATACTTTCATACATAGTCTTTACAGGGAAGGATTGATACAGGGCTTACGGATAGATCATATAGACGGATTACGCGACCCCGCTTCTTATATACATCAGTTACGCGGGATGTTTGGAAGCAGTTGTTATATTATCGCGGAGAAGATATTAGAAAGCCATGAGTCTCTCCCTTCTAACTGGTCGTTGCAGGGTACCAGCGGATATGAATTCCTTTCATACATCAATCATCTTTTAACTGATCGTAAAGGTGAAAGTGCACTGCGTAAGTTTTACCAGGAATTACTACCTGCTACTCCTGATTATGAAGAAATCGTCCATGCTAAAAAGAAGCTGATTTTAGAGCAGTACATGGCAGGTGAATGGGAGAACCTGGTACGTTATGCTTACACATTAAAGCTGGCGGATGCGCGCATTAACAGAGAGAAGCTGAAAGAGGTCATTGCGTTATTCATGCTGTGCTTACCTGTCTATCGTCTTTATCGTCCTTTTGATGCGGAAATTGTACGGGAGACATTTGAGCAGGCACGGATGCGGAACCTGACTGCCGAAACGGAGATGGCGTTACTGGAGAGCTTTTTCGAGGATACACCGGATAAAGAAAAAGCGCGTAACCGGTTATTATTTATAGAACGGCTGATGCAGTTTACCGGACCGCTGACAGCAAAGGGTGTAGAGGATACTACTTTTTATGTGTATAACCCGTTATTATCATTTAATGAGGTAGGTGACAGTCCGGCTCCTGCCGACTTCTCTTTAGATATCTTTCATAAGCGTTTATTAACCCGTCAGCAGCATACTCCACAGTCTTTGAACACGACCAGCACCCATGATACCAAAAGAGGTGAGGATGCCCGTGTAAGGCTTAATATGCTCACGCTCTTTCCTGCCGAGTGGAAGGCGTTAGTCGGCCAGTGGCGCAGCCTGGGTTTTACCGGCGATTTAAATGACGAGTATTTCATTTATCAGTCTGTCATAGCCGGCTTCCCGCCTGACGGTGTTGTTACTCCTGAGTATATAACGCGCTTGCAGCAGTATTTTATTAAAGCGGTGCGTGAGGCGAAAGTCAATACGCTCTGGGCAGCTCCTGATGAGGCTTATGAAAAGGCGGGTACGGACTTCATCCAGCATATTCTTACAGATGCCTCTTTTCTCCATTCCCTGCAGGCCTTCCTTTCTGTTTTGGATGAACATGCTTTTACAAATTCTCTTGTCCAGGTGCTGGTTAAAGTCACCGCTCCGGGTATCCCGGATATCTACCAGGGCTGTGAATTATGGGATTACAGCTATGTAGACCCCGATAACCGCCGCCCGGTGGATTATAATACCCGGAAGGCTGCACTTGCTGCATTTAAGTCGAAAGAACAGGACGGCTCTTTACTTTCCTATCTCTCTACCAACCGTTCTGCAGGCTTCCAAAAGCTGTACGTCATCTGGAAATCCTTGCCCTTACGCAAGCATTATCCTGACCTCTTCATTGAAGGAGATTACCTGCCCCTGCAAAGCAGCACTTCCGGCATCTTAGCTTATGCACGGGCTTACCGTAAGCAATGGGCGCTTGTCGTCGCCCCCCTCCCCGGCTGTTCCTTTTCCGAGAGTACGGTGTTATTGCCCGCCGGGGCACCTACCCGGTTCAGGAACGTTTTTACCAACGAAATCTTTACTATTAACGGGGTTTTATCCGTATCCACCATACTTAAACAGTTCCCTGTAGCACTACTCATCCATGAATCTGAATAAAAATTTGTTCATTTTAAAAAAGTGTTTACATTTGCAACCCTGACACGAAAAGGAGATGCCCAGATGGCGAAATTGGTAGACGCACTGTGTTCAGGTCGCAGCGCTCGCAAGGGTGTGCTGGTTCGAATCCAGTTCTGGGCACTTGGCAAAAAGCCGGAGATAAATCTCCGGCTTTCCTGTTTCTACGATAAAATCGAAGATCTGGGCTTAAAAACACATATTTTAAATGTATTTTTAAGCTATGAGAATTAAAAAACTTCATATCAGAAACTTTAAATCTCTGGTGGATTTTCAGTTGGAAAATCTCCCCGCCTTTGCTGCTATAGTAGGTCCCAACGCAAGTGGTAAGAGCAATATCTTTGAAGCACTGGAGTTTACGAATTATTTGTGCAGATTTTCCTTTGAAGCAACCTCATTTTTTGGCGGTAAGCAAAGTATCTATTCTTATAATGCAAGACCAATTAAAGAATTGGATGAACGTATTCCTCTGACGGATAAGCAATCGTTCTATTATGAATTTGAAGACGGTATATTCATCGATTTATTCCTTAGTTATCTAAAATCGGGGAATAACATCGAGCCTTCCTACGGAATTGGTTCTAATAAAGAAGAAACCTTACAGGGAATTGACAACTTACCCCCTCTGAAAATAAGAAATGCCAGCGAAAGAGAACGTTTCCTTACTGAGTTAAAAAACAATAAGCTACCTTACAACAATGATTATGAGATTTTTATCGATAATTTCTCCAGGATATTTATCGGAAAAAATTTTCTTAACAGAAGCTCTCAATCACAATCTAAACTTCATCCTGATGCTTCAAATTTATCCCAAGTTCTTGGGCATATTTTCGATGATACAAACAAGAAGAATGAATTTATTGAATGGTTAAGAATCCTTATACCGGAATTTAAAAACATTGAAGTAAAGAAATCAAATATTGATGGCAGTTTTGAATTCTTTCTATATGAGAAGACCTCAGATAAACCATTCCCCAAATACTTACTTTCTGACGGAACATATAATATACTGGCTTTAATGGCTGCTGTATATCAAAGTGACAGCCCACAGTTCTTATGCATAGAAGAACCTGAGAATGGACTACATCCACAAGCTATTCAATTATTGGTAGACTTCTTCAGAGAGAAAAGCGAGGAAAACAAACACCACATATTATTGAATACGCATTCCCAAACATTAGTAAGATGTCTGGATGCACATGAGATTATACTGGTTAATAAAGTAAATGGAAAAACCATTGCCAAACAATTGACCAAAGAAGATGATGTAAATATAAAGACCGATGAAGCCTGGCTTTCAAATGCCTTTGGAGGTGGTATTTTATGGTCAAAATAGGAATTATATGTGAGGGCCTTACTGAATTCATTCTAATGCAGTCAGAGACATTCAGGGCCTTCCTCATCAATCACAACATTGAACTTGTTAATACCATAAATGCAGGTGGCGCGGGAAATCTGTTACCGCATAATATAACCGGCTATATTGATATTTTAGAGAAAGCCGGAGCTCAGAAGATCATTATTCTGACAGACCTTGATCAGGATGTCTGCATTACCAAAACAAAAGAAAGAATTTCAGCAAGAACACAAGATATTGTTATAATTGCAGTAAAACAAATTGAAGCCTGGTTCTTAGCATGTACGCCAGCTATGCAAACCTTACTCAAAGACCCTACTTTTACTTTTTCTTTACCAGAGGATGAGAATACCCCTTTCCAGACAATTAATAATTTGCTTACAGCTCAAACGGGAAGAGGTATAGGAAGAGGTGCAGGGGGAAAGATCAAATTGGTCACCCGGATGCTGGCCTGTGGTATGGATATTAGTAAAGCTGCAACTCATCCAGCATGCCCTAGTGCAAGATATTTTATAGAGAAGATTAAGGGTTTAACGAGTCTGTAAACTGTCTTTGTAATGTCTTTAGAACTATAACATGGCTCTCTTCTACACATGAACATTCAGTTATTCTGACATCAATTCCAACCATCTAATTTTCCCAAAATCACAGATTTTCAGTAATTTATTATTTTCAGTACACAAACCCTATTAGATTTATTTTCCCTTTAGTTATTTAAATTTGTAAAAACACGTACTAATTATAACATTTTAGATTTAAGAGATTGGTCACAAACTGACCTCGTCGACAAAAATGGGGTGTAGCGTGTAATGATCGGTAAGTATGAGCGTGTGGAGACTGTACCTTCTATTGACGCTGCTAAAAAGATTGCTGATACGTTGAAAGTCAGTCTTGATTATTGGGTTGGCGAAGGCATTAATGCCCGTTTTAATAAAAACCATTCAAGCGCCTGGAAGAACTTTAATTACTCAAAGGTGAGAAGAAAAGATACCATATATTCGAGATGCTAAATCCCACAAGGCTTAAATGCATTGATTAAAACCAGCGGCTTTGACTAACTTGAAATGGTCCAAAAGAATAATCCGGGTTACAAGAGTGCAACATAATTACGTTTTGTATAAAAATATTTCCTATCATGAATGAATTAACTTCCTGTCCAAACTGTACTGCTAAATTAAAGTCAAATGCTTTCAGTCAGAATAATATTCTCACAGATGAGAAGCTTGAGTTGATTGCTGAGATGAACAATACTGTAAAAAAAATTGGATGCGGAAAATGTTTAGGAGAAGAGTATATCAATGCCCTGGTGAAATTTAGACTACGCAGAACAGAGGTACAAAGCAATATTCTGATAGAGATAAATAATATTCCTATTATAACTGCCCATAGTCCATATAAATGGGATTACCAGGTCCTGGGGTTTACAACAGGTCAAAGTACTACAGGTACTGGTTTATTCTCAGAAATAGAATCTTCCTGGACAGACTTTTTCGGAATGCAATCTGAATCTTATAATAGGAAAATTGCAAATGGGGAACAGTTATGTGCTATACAGATAAGATCTAAAGCCATACAAATGGGAGGTAATGCTGTAATTGCCCTTGATATTGATTATTCCGAATTAGGTGGTGGTAAGGGAATGATTATGGTATGTATGTCAGGTACTGTAGTTAAACTTAATAACATAGATATTTTGGGTGCAGATAAAGTAGAATCAATCAGGAAGATTTGTGAGTTGAAAGAACAATTATTGGCATGGGAAAAGAAGTATCCGGTTGTTGTGAAGGAGTAAGCAAAGAAACTCATGCAAGTGCTTTCCAATCTCTCTAAAGTCTTGGTATATCACTACAAATCCATTTGTCGTTCATAACAGAGTTGCCCTCAATGATTTTTTGGCCAAGGATGTGAACTTTATTCCCCCTTACCTGACTTTCTGGTATATATGCACTATTAGGAGGCTGATGATATGAATTCATTTTACGAGCATATGTAAAGCAACCGAAAGAGATCTATTTTTCCATGGTAATATGTGGAGCAAAAAATACAAACTAGTTTGTATTTTTTGCTCCACATATTACCCGTAATTTTCCTCTCTAAACTATCATTTAAAATAAACTGTCATTTTATAAAAGTGACAACTTATAGCACCTTAGGACATTATAAAAACTATACACTGTATTAATCACGAACCCCATAAATTTGTAAAACATGCGTAGCATTTTACTGCAAGCTTGTATTCTTTTTTTCCCCATTATTGGCTTTGCCCAAAATAATACTGGCAACACAATCTTACAACAAGAAATCACTTATGATGTACAAAAAGGCGCTTTTGATCATTTACCTGATTACGTAAAGGAAAAAAGTGCCATCCTTCTAAAATATATAAACGTAAATCCTTCAGCAGTGGAATCTGCGCCAACCTTCACAAATATCAACACTACTTTTAATGATGGCCTATCAGAAGTCCAAAATGGGCTCACCATATTAGCGGGTGCTAAATCAACTTCGGAAACAAATTTAGAGAGAATGGCTAAGGGCACGGGACTAATGCCTAACAATAAGACCCCAAGCTACATAAGTAAGAAAGACGACCTGCTAACTCTAATTAATTCTAGCTTCTTAAGTATAAGGCATTCCATCATGGAAGTTAAAGGGATTATGGGAATGGATGTACTTGTCAAAAATGCCCAAGGCAACCCGCAGATCTATAACAAGACGCAAATGCAAAAGGCCATTTTTGATCCTATGGTAGTTTATTCCATTACAAAACCAGAAGATATTGTTCCTGGTATTAAAACAAGAATAGATGGTATCTTTTCAAACACATCTTCCATCTCAGCAAACCTGGAAGGACTTCGGCAACTCGTAAGAGTAGAAGGCACAAATATCAGCGCCGAAGAAAAAAAATCAATGCAAACACTGATCGATTCAATTAGTAAACAGGTCACTCATGTTAATGATACCTATATAGACGACAATACCATTTTGACCAATGCAATGCAGCTCCAGGTGGCTAGTAATGGATTACTGGAACAATCATTTACCCTACTCCCAAAAAAGATTGCTGTGGCAAAAGGAGATCTTATTCAAATCTCAGATGAGCTGAAAGACAAAACTGGTAAAGTTTTAGTACAATTTGATGGCCTCGAGATGAAAACTTACAAGGGTAGCAGAGTTGATGTCAGCGTCGGTATCGCTCTTAATGTCTTCGGAAATGGAACAGAATATAACTTACGTAAAAACCCTGACAATGTTACTACTGGAACAGATACTGCAAAAATCATTCTAAACAGTACCAGGTCAAATAAGATTTTACAATTTAATCCTGTCATTAACGTTCATTGGTATCTTACTACCACACGGGTGGTCCAGGAAATGTTAACCATAGGATTATCTCCTGATTTCAGCACCTTAGCGAATTCCCGCCTGTTCGTTGGTGGTAGCCTCGGGTTTCCATCATCAAATGACCTTACCCGTCGCATCGTATTATCATTAGGCCTTTCCGTTGGGTATGCAGATGTACTCAAATCAAAATATAAAGATTGGTCAAACTATAACCGCTTTACAGATGTAGAGGACACTGATCTCACAACAAAAGCGCTAAGAGCAGGCTGTTTCTTTTCAGTTTCTTATAATCTTGGTGGTATTGGCCATTCTACTAAATAGTAATACCCCTGCAGAGAATATTAATATCAAAAAAACTTAAAAACCAAATCCATTATATCAAGGGAAATCCTGATCAAAAAGTCGCATTCCTAGCCAAATTACTATAAGTAGCAATAGTCATGAAGATGACCCTTACTTAATTGTACCAGCAGAGGTCATAAGCTTAGATGTTAGAGCTATTTAACTTTTTTTAGACTCACAGTAGACGCCTCTTCAGATTTTGCTATCCACCTCCTTAAAGGTCTTCAAGTGAAGTTGCTACATTTGACTGGACAGGAAGTTAAGATAAAATACAATACCTTAACATCATGTCACAAGGAAGAAAAACATATGACAAGAAGTTCAAGCTGATGAGCGTTGAACTAAGCAATACACGC